>Ga0209088_10000019_pt1 | contig 146518 bp, 152 predicted proteins | sample S_140625_EF_Meta_FD_187324 | JGI IMG/M metagenome (GOLD analysis project Ga0209088, IMG submission 187324) | Freshwater microbial communities from Lake Simoncouche, Canada to study carbon cycling - S_140625_EF_MetaG (SPAdes) (version 2) | ecosystem: Environmental > Aquatic > Freshwater > Lake... | reverse complement strand
ACTTTGCATTGCGAACGGCGAAAAAGAATACCCTCCCCCCCGATTCATGAAAGTCGCGGAGGGGTTGCCGCCAGGTGCCGATGGACAGCCGAACGGCACCCGCAAACGAAAAGAGGTGTTCTTTTCTTTTCGTTTGTGGTTGTGGGGAATCTCGGGGAGTGTTTGTGGGTTTTGCTTAGGCCTGGGCGCGGGACATCGCGCGACCCGCGACCATCTTGGCGACCTTCTCGGCCTTCTGCTCTGCGGTGAGGGCAGCCCACCGCGCCTTGGTGGCGGCCGCGCGTTCCTCCTTGGACATCTTTGGCTTCTGCTCCTTCGGTGCGGCGACCGGGCGACCTGCGCGCATCTTGTTGAGGCGCTCCTGCTTGTCCTCGTCGCTGAGGGCGATCCACCGGGCCTTGGCGGCCTCAGAGCGCTCCTCTGGGGTCATCTTTGGCTTCTTGATCGCGAGAGGCGCGACCTGCTCGGCACCCTCCGGGACCGGGGCGGCCTTCGCGGCCTTTCCGGCGCGCATCTTGTTGAGGCGCTCGAGCTTGGCCTCCTCCGAGAGGGCAGCCCACCGCGCCTTCGTGGCCTGAGAGCGCTCCTCGGGCGTCATTCTGTGTGTGAGTGGTTGAGAGAGTGGGTGGGTTGGAGGTTGGAGGTTGGAGGTTGGAGGTTGGAGGTTGAGAGAGAGAGTGTTGAGAGCGTTGGTAGGAATATCGTTGTTGTGATAGACCTAAGATGTACTTCCTTGGCGACATCAAATCCATTTTAGACGAAACTAGTGGGGGACGGGGCTCGGAGTGGAGGCGGTGCGGTAAAAACGGAACTACTTTGACGTGGGATGCATACAACATCATCCAATGCCACGCATGGTTATTCGCACCGTTATAGTGGAGCCCCCTACAGATGTCAAGAGAATCGTGTCCTTATTTGCAGGGTGTGGTGGCCTTGACTATGGCTTCCATCATAATCCCAACTTCACGCATGTTCTTGTCAATGACTTTGACCAAGAGGCATGTAATACGTACGAACGCAACTTCGGGATCAAACCGATCTGTGGGGATGTGCGGCAGCTCGTTGACATTCCGGACTGCGATCTCCTGATAGGTGGGTTCCCCTGTCAGGGGTTCTCAATGGCAAATCCATATCGTGCTCCAGAGGATGCACGGAACATGCTGTACTTAGAGATCCTCCGCATCCTCAACCTCAAACAACCGTCCTACTTCCTACTCGAGAACGTGAAGGGTCTCACAAACATGGGTGGGTATGATACGCCAGAGGACAAGAAGAGCGGCACGGGTCGGATCCTGAAGGGAATCCTCGCAGATCTGACTGGGTGTGGCTATTCTGTGAAGTTCAAGCTGTTCACGATCAGGGATTACGATGTACCGCAGAAGCGGGAACGCGTTATCATTGTTGGTGTTCGGAATGGCGTTAACTTCGATCCGATCTGGCCGTCTCCGTCCAACCGAGTCCTCACGTTGCGGGATGCAATCGGCGATCTGCCACTGGAGTACAATCCCGATATCCAGCATGTAGGCACAAAGCACAAGTGCGCGGTCACAGGATACCTGGGGAACCGGGAACTTGCATGGGACGAGCCATCGCCAACAATCACGGGGCGTGGTGGAGGGACGGGTGGTCCCGTCATCCACAATCACCCAAGTCTAAAAAGGAGGCTAACTGTTCGGGAATGTGCACGGATCCAGACGTTTCCAGACTCGTTTGTGTTCAGCGGTTCAATTTCATCTATGTACCGACAGCTGGGAAACGCCGTACCGTGCGCATTCTCTGTCTACCTGGCTACGATGCTCCAAACTGCGCCGAGACCTTGAACCTGGCACTCCCCCGCGTGATGCGCTGAAACTCGATCTTCGTTTCAGGCATGGTCATTATGTAATAGCCCTTGGTCTCGTTCACGAAGACGAGCGTGTATCCCCTGAACACCGACACCAGTCCAGTCAGATCGCGCTGCAGCCGGTCGGGCTCGAGCACGAAGGGGTGGCTCAGCGACTCCACCACACTTTTTGCACTCACATAGTCGGCGCCAAGCAGCTCGGCCACCTCGGATTGGCTCTTACCCGATGCAACTGCCAGACGATACATCTCATCCGCAGACACCTCGCGAGGGGCGCCCGTGAGTACGTCGAATACATTGAAGCGGCGCGTGGCGGACATCAATTCCCCGCGATAGAGATTGAGCCGAACACAGAGTGCGCCAATCTGCCTAACCGCCGCCACACAGATTTCATCCGGGCTCTTCTCCTTCTTCTTGTTCAGGGTTGAGATCATCTCTCGAATATCTGCAGACACTGCCGCGTCCTCGCCGAGCACGAGCAATATGTCCAGGAGGGTTGCCAAGTGTGCCTTGATTGGTCGCAGTGCGTCGCGACCATTGACCCCAGTATTGAAGGTACCGCCGTCCAACTCCTTCACATCGGCCTTGGGCTCCTGCAGCGCTGGGATGTCCAGGTCGTAAGGCGAGTTCTGTCCGTGCGGCGCCCCGCACTCGATCTCGGCGGCGATTTTGTGCTCTCCGTTACCAACTCCCTTGGTGGTGGACGTGAAAGGGACGGCTGCGGACCGCTCAGTCCAGGCGACCCAGACGTCGCAGACGGGCTGCATTTATTACGCGGCGGGATGAATGTCTTGATGTTCAAACGTGTTGCAAGTGTTCGGAGACGGAGAGTGCGTGAAGGTAGTTGCATGATGAGACTCCTACTACCTGTTAACCTGACCCAACGCGATCCATTTTGGACGATACCCTTCCTGACACTGTCAGACAGAATGGATTTGATTACCGCAAAAAAGACAAGGTGCAGAATGGCTCACCGCTCTATCACCCTCGAGCAGCTCCCTGCGCAAATGATCCCCATCTCCAAACTCAAGCAGGCATTCGACAAGTGCACCCCGTTTGATTGTCCGTCTCGCTCCAGACTGGCTTTCCACTACCCATCCTATTCGTGGGGTGGCGCTAATCTAGAGGAGATCTCGATGCAGCACGTGGCAAGTGTGATGCATCACTGCCTCCACGATACGGAGTATATTGATCGGTTTGCATTCTACTTCTCGGGGGAATGTGTGGCACCTTACGAGGTGCTATTGGACTACTTCACTCAGACCTTTGTCCGGACGTGAGACCGCCGAGTGCGGCGACGGGTCTTTCTACTTCTTCTTTTTCCAGCTCTTGCAGGTGGCAGTTGTATGCGATCAACAAGCTTTATATCCCTATCTCGTGTCCATGTCGCCTTCTTCGTACCTACATCGTATTCATACGGGAAACCCTTGCTGCACCGATGTGTGGTCAGTCCTAGATCTACGAAGATGACCGTTCTACCCATATCCACAGCCTGCTTTAGGGCATAGAGGATGCATGGTGTCCGATCAAGGAAGATGTTGTCGCACAGAAAGGGGAACCCATCTAACCACAAGTCGTTGTGGACAACGATTCGTTCGCACACTTTGAAGATGGATGTGAGTGCACCAATGAGGACAGATCCCTCTGCAGCTGCCTTGCCCATCTCTGCAAGAGAATTCACTGTAGTCGCCTCGATCACCGCAGCACGTTCTTTCTTCATAATGGGCGGAGGGATGACAACCTGTGTGGTCATCGGCAAAGCTACGTGTAGGAAGTACGGCGCAAATTCACGACCCAAACTATTCCGGATCCCAACCTCATCCATCTCCTCTGCACTCACGACAATGACTGGCGTATAATCTGTATCGTTAGACACGCCCCATCGTCTCGAAACAACACCCTCAACGACGTCAACCACAGTGTTTCGGCTAGTAGCAACTGTGCCCCTGCGTGATCCTCCCAAGCTAAGAATCAGGGTATTGTACGCGATCGCATCCGGTCCGCTGAAGCCCTCCGCCACGGCATCTTCGTATCTGTCAAGGGATTTTAGCTGCCTAACGGACTCTTCCTCGGTCCCTGCAGTAAACAACCCCTCCGAAGGCATCTCAGCGGGTGTGCCGACACCGTTGGCAAAGGTAGCGCCCTCCATTGATCTCTATGACGATTTGATTCTCACTCAGACCTTCGCCAACACGTACGCGCGGTTGACGCCCGTCAGTTCGGCGACAACGTGGAACAGCGCACCTGCAAGGAAGAGCGTGACCCACTTGGAGAACCCTGCCTTCTCGGCAACCCAATACACGGGGAGGAAGAAGAGACCGACGAGCAGAGCTTCGAGCAGGAAGTGCATTTGTATTCAAAACGGATTTGATTTCTCGCAGGGAAAAAGGGGGCATCGGACAACATGGACACCAACATTCGCAACGCAATCACGAAGATGAACGCTGAATTCAACTACGGACTGGAGGTGGAGATTAGTCGTACCCCATTCCAACCATTCCTCAATGAGGGAGCCCCTGCCAGTGCAGATGCCTGGTATGCAAAAATCTACGACACTGCGGGGGCGATTGAGGTAGAGTTCCTTGAGCGAGATGGCGGTGTTGTTGCCTCTGTGCTGAATCGGTTCAACTTCACAACGGCAAAGGTGGTACGGATCATGGACGTACTCATGGAGTTCATGCCGATTTCGCCACCGGGCGGCGACTAGATCTTCTCGACCTTCTCGGCAACGACCTTGACTAACTCAACCTGAGTGTAGACGAGTACACATGCATGAGTCTCCGTGGCGCGGCATTTGACACAGAACACTTTTTCGTTGGAGCAGGAGCACTTGAACTCGAGGTGGGTCTTCTTCTTGCAATGAGAACACTTCGGCATTCTGAGTGTCCCTGTAGTTATAAAATCACGTCCATTTTTAATGGTGCGTATCACGTACACTGTGGTCGTAGACCCTGACGTAGACTTCCCACTGGCTGAGTTCACGCGGGACGTGGTCATCTGCTTAGCCGATCCGGATGGATGGGTGTCCAAGGGATACGAGTTCGTGATGGTCAAGTCCAAGCCGCAGGTGACGATCCACTTGTCCTCCCAGAAGGGACTGGAGAAGGTTGGATGCGACGGCACTCTGTCCTGTGCAATCATGGGCGGGAATGAGATGTGGGTCAATGAGGATCGGTGGAAGCACGGGACTGCAAAGAGTGGGCAGGACCTGGATGGATACCGACAGTATGTCATCTCACACGAAATGGGACATATCCTTGGTCGAGACCACGTAAAATGCCCTGGGAAGGGTCAACCGGCGCCGATAATGTTGCAGCAGACCTTAGGACTTCACGGGTGCCTTCCGAATACAAACGTGTAGTCGGAGCCTCCTTACGGAAGTAGGTCTGTGGATTGGACAGCACGACCAGCACGAGAGCCACAACCACACAGACAACTACAACTTTCAGCATTGACACCTTACTTATACAAATGGACAGCATTGTGGCCGCAGTGATTGAGAAGTTCAAGCAGCGGTCGGAGTTTGGACAGGCGAAGTACGGAACGAACCTTGATCGTAAGGACCTTTCTGTTCTTCAGTGGATTGTTCATGCACAGGAGGAGCATATGGATGCAATTCTGTATCTAGAGAAGCTTAAGACGGAGCTTACGAGAACGCTTCCCCTTACGGTGCCGACGGGTGAGCTTCCGAATGCGTCTGGATGACCGGCGGCGGCGACCACCCGCGGGATCCTCGTCATGTCCGCCCGGGTTATCCGTATCTGCGCTGACCATCTTACCTACGTGGATCTTTGGTTGTTGCAGAGGGATTCCCTTTCTATCCTGCCCCTTTGCAAGACGGGACGGGAACTCAGTATCCAGCGTTAGCTTCACGTAATGGTATGGAGTATGCTCCACTATTTTTCCCATTGTTCGTTCGCCTTCGTGATTCTTCACGCAGACGCGCTCACCAACTGCAAAGACCCGATCATCTGGATCATCTCGGTTAGGGAATACGCACTGATCCGCCGCAGGGGGTGCACCGGGTTCGTCCATTATATAGGGTAGCCACTTTAGTTGCTGTAGGCAAGACCGCCCATGCCGGACATGACACGGAAGATGTTGTAGTTCACGGCATACATGCGGAAGTTGAACGGGGTGCTCTTGGTCGGCTTCGCAAGACCAGACGTGGCGATGCTGTCAAACACGAGCGTGGTCGTGTCAATGCGGGAGAAGTTACACGTGCCCGACGGCTGGTGCTCCTCCGGCTGCAGCGCAAAGGAGTAGACGTTGATCGGGTTCTCGTGAGGAGTGTAGTTCACGTTAGGGCGCGTGATGAGCACGTCCACGGCAACGGCTCCATTCACCAGGACCGGCTCACTGAGATTGTACGTTCCCACGCCTCCAGAGCCAGATCCGAATGCGCTGATGATCGTTCCGGGTGAGAACACGGCTCCGTTCGCAGTCGTCACCGTGGCACCCTCAGTGATGTACGGACCAGCGCCCGTCGGGAGTCCAGTGGTACCCGTAGCAATCGTCAGGACATCTCCAGACACGCTGACACCAGAGCTTCCAGTGAGCGTGATCACAGACGCCGTCGTGGTCGTGACCTGAGCGCGCATCGGCCAGAAGGCGCCGCCGCTGTGGTGCTGGTAAGGCTGAACACGCCAGAAGTAGTCGCCGTAGCGCTCATCAAAGCGATCCTGGCCGTTGATCTGCAGACGGCAGCGGTTGACGATGTCATCGTAGCTGAACGGCTGCGTGTAGCCCAGGTTGCGGGTCAGGTCAGAGCCGCAGTCCGTCTTACGGGCATCCTGGAAGACCCACACCAGCTCCTTCACCGGGTGGTTCAGCGTCAGGTCGATGCGAGCAGACGCCGTCGTGAGCGTCTGCTGGAGACCGAACTGGAGCTGGTCAATCAGGTACTCGTGCGACTGCTGGGCAAAGCGACGACGCTCATCCACATCCAGGTAGATGTAGTCAATGTAGAGCGCCATGTCCTTGAGCTGGGGGAGCTTCGCCGCCTGCTGAGCCACCGTGGTCGTTCCCGGGGTCGACGTGACGAGGTCCGTCGCAGGAGACAGGGTGACGTTGATGCGCACCTCGTGGTACTGGAGGGCGATCAGGGGCAGCGCCAGACCCGGGTTGCGGCAGAACCAGAACTGGAGGGGGATGTACAGGATCGCCGGGCGACCACCGCAGGAGATGGCCGTCGTCTCCGTGCCACCCAGGTATCCGCCCGTCATCGAGTCCAGCTTGACGGAGTTGTCGAATCCGGACGTCAGGTTCTCCCACAAAAAGAGCCACTCGCCGTAGTGGGTGTCAATGATCTGGCCACCGATCTCGACCTCAATCTTCTTGAGGAGCTGGTAGCCCAGACGACGCTCATACGCAGACGTCCACTTGACGTCCACGGTCTGCGTGTCGGGGAGCTGGACCTCCAGGTAGGTCTTGTACATCAGATCGGCGTTGCGGTTGATGATGGCAACGACACGCTGGCCATACTGAGGCGAACCAGTGAAGTTCACACGGAACGCCTCCATGGCGAAGTTCGTATGACGCTTGTAGAGCACCTTCCAGAAGGTGATATGAGGATTTCCAGTGATGTAGGCATCCTGAGCACCATATGCAACGAGCTGAAGAAGACCGCCGCCCATTTAGTTTATTCTTTGCGAGGATATATTCTTCTGCCTTTGACACAATGAGGCGAGGCGGAGCATTCCTAGCTTCAGGTGCCGACACATGCGTCTATTCGCCACAGATTGAGTGCGCCCCCGGGACACAGGTACCTGCAGAGATACCTCCAGGCGACTACGTCTCTCGTGTCACGGCGGATGTTGGTGATGCGAAAGACGAGCTCTCCAATCAGGCAGATGTGAAGGCAGCGATTCATCGGATTCAGCAAAAGTATCCGGGCAAGGACATCGAAACGTTCTTCAACGTGGCGGTTGCGGTCTGCACACCCGTGTTCAAGGACTCTGATCTCCTTGGGCTACCTCGGTTCAAGGGCGACCGCCCGAGACCCTGTGCTGCGATCAACAACGTAATCGACACGCCCGGTCAAAAGGATGACAAGATCAACTTCATTACACCTCGCCAGGGTGAGGACCTTATTATCTCAAAGCGTCCGGCTGAAGAGGTACGAATGGCGCTTCGAAAGCTCATCCACGCAGTTGCATATCTCAACAACGAGGGCGTCTTGCACACGGATGCCCACTTCGCCAACATTTCGTGGGTAGGCGATCGTCTCGTTCTACACGACTGGGGACGTGCGCTGGTCGGTGTCGAAGGGTTCAAGAAATGGGTAAAGCGATGGGCTGAGGGATTTGATGAGATGCTTGAGAAGAGGAGAAGGAAGAGGATCATCCGAGGTGTCACGAAGGTCTGTCAACTAGTGGAATCATGTCCCGTCAAGATGGCAGATGACGACACAAGCCATCGATTTATGAAGTTCTACGACGTGGTCTCGATCGTAGGCAAGGCGTTGTCGTTCAAGTACCTGAACGAGTATTATGTGGATCAGTTTATGATGGGGGTGCAGGACCTGTGGCATTCGAAGGATGTCCCAACCGATCAGATGATCGATCACATTCACGTCTTGATTGATCAGTTGTTTGATGCCCCACAGCCTCCTGATCCGAATGCACCTGCTCCGGCACCTGCTCCGGCACCTGCTCCTGCTCCTGCTCCTGCTCCTGCTCCTGCTCCTGCTCCTGCTCCTGCTCCTGCTCCGGCACCTGCTCCGGCACCTGCTCCGGCACCTGCTCCGGCACCTCCAGTTTCCCCTGTACCGGATGTGACCCCAACACAGGGTGGTGGTCGCAAACTCAGCACAACACGACGCTTTTGTAGCTGCATCAAGAAGGTGCGCAAGACGGTGAAGAACGAGAGAGGACCCATTGCGATCTGCGTCAAGTCAGTCCTGCAGAAGAGGGGTCGAACCCTCAAGCGCTTCACATGTGGCAAGAAGGGGCGGGTGATTACTCAGAAGGCGAAACATTAAGTTCTTGCCGTCAATTAATGCAGCAGGAGGGTGGTGTCTACAAAGCTCAAGGGGTGGACACCTGTGTCTTTATCCCGCAGGTGGACTGCGCAAAGAAGGGCAAACATGCCATACTTCCAGCTCCCCCAGGAACTGAGTTAGTCTCCCGTATCACCCGTGACGAGGGAGAGCTACGTATACAGAAAGTCGCAGTCAAGGTGATCAAGAAGCTCAAGGATGCTGGGTATGATGTCTCCAAGTTCTTCAACTTGGCAACCCAGTCTTGCGTACCGGAGTTCAAGCCGTCAGACGAGCGGCAGCGCTGCACGGTCCGTGCACTTGGAGGCGATCAGGCACACCTCATCAACTTGGTGACACCTAAGCAGGGCGAGACGCTGTTTGCGAGTATTCGGAACAAGAGCAAACCGGATGCCCTCATCAAGTCCTCCCTGCGTGATCTGATGATTGCGATGGCTCGTGTGAATGAAGAGTTTCTGACGCAGAGCGACTCCCACTTCAACAATCTCGGCTGGATGGGCAACCAGTTGGTGATCTTTGACTGGGGACGTGGAACGACGGATCAAAAGACGTTCAAGCGCTGGGTCAATCAGTATCTGCTTCTATGGTCTATGACTGAGCGTGAGCACTGGAAGACGTACAGTCAGCACACGCTGCAGTTTTCACTGCTTGATGAAATGGAGAAGGCAGGGGTCGCAAAGAAGACGGGAGCCTATCGGACACTGGTCGGTGTATGGGACGTGCTTGGACTGCTTGGACCCGCGCGTACTCACGGCATTGTGTCTGAGGATCGTGCGAAGGTGTTCACTGAATCCCTCTTCAAATGGGTCACGACCCACGTGAACGCAGTGGGTGGCTCAACGCAGGAGGTCATTCGTCTCATTCCTGCCTTGTTTGCCGATGCACCGGCCATTCACCCTGCGACTGCCGACAGACCCATGCCTCCCGCCGAGGCGAATGCGCTCGTCCGTATCGTTCCGAACCCTGATGTGTCGTCTCCAGCCGCTCCCCTTCCGGCTCCGATTCCTCCGGTTATTCCCAGGGCCCCTCCTCCCGCTCCCGCTCGGGTACCTCCGGCGGCCCCTCCTCCCGCTCCGGTTCGGGCACCTCCGGCTCCGGCAGAGGATAAAAAGATGACCGATATCAAGAATGCGTGTAGAGCGCTTCTTGCAACTGGCGGGACACGGAGACGGCGAGGGCGCAGGTCAACGCTCAGACGCTAGGGACTACACCGAACTTCTCAAGTGCTTCCTTTGCTGCCATCTGCTCTGCCTTCTTGCGTGTCGGTCCTTGACCACGCCCGTGAATCGTGGGTCCATCCATCACGATCACACGGATCTCCTTTGAGTCTACCATCGGGCTGAGCATGGTATACGTCGGCGTACACCCGAACTCACGCTGACAGTACTTTTGGAAGATATCCTTGTAGTTGGTCACGGTCGTCACAGCATCCTGAACATCAATGTACGCTTCGATCACGGTGGTCACGAAGGCATAGACGATATTGAATCGGTTGCCGCAATCCGTCCACAAGGCACCAATGAAGGCTTCAAAGATATCGCCAAGCTTCTGGATATTGCGACGACCATTGATCGCCACCGACTCTTCGTTATGGCGGGAGATCACATAGAAGGCATCCAATCCAACCTGTTGACACAATGCACCAATCCGCTCGTTGTTGACCAGCTCCTTACGAGCATCGGTCAAGAACCCCTGCTTCTTGTCTGGATACTTGCGGCGCAGATAGGTCGCCACGCACACGCCCAATACGGAATCACCCTCAAACTCTAGGCACTCGTAGGATTCGTCTTGCAGAGGCATCACGCCGGAGGGACACGGAGCAAGAGACGCCGGTCGTCCATCAGGAGTAGTGTAGTCGTTTCTCTTGACATACGTTGTGTGAACCATTGCCGTTTGGAAGACCCGCTGGTTGGCCACACGGTAATGAGGCAATCCATGACGATGGAGGATGCGGTGGATGTCCTTCTCTGCAAAGAACCGATTGCGAGGGTTGTAGGGAGAGTAGGTGTCGGTCATGGTGTGCATGTGTCTACCTAGTCAATCTTTTATCCGTTTTTCTACACAATGGGAGCCGCTCAGTCCATGACATATACCGAACTGCCGGATGCCCTGCCCAAGCACGATCCAGGCAACATGATTGAGGTTGCCGACGTGCGATACAGATCTCCATGGGTGCGCGACATGGCGGTTGGGCTTGTCTTCTTCAACCCTGCAAAGTCCAAGCGAATGTTGATGAACTACCTCTACACCATTGAGAAGCTCAAACTTGCAAAGATCCCCTACTACACGCTGGAGTTGGTGTTCAATCGGCAAGAGCCCGAGATCAAGGACGCCTTTCACGTCTACGCCAAGTCCATCATGTTCCACAAGGAGCGGCTCTGCACCCTGCTGGAAGGCATGATCCCGTGGTATTACTCCAAGGTACTGTTTTTGGATGCGGACATCATCTTTGGCAATCCGGACTGGTATTCGGAGGTCTCGTCTGCCCTGAATGATCACGATGTCGTTCAGCCGTTCACCACGGCCGTGTGGATGGACATCACGTATACCAAGGCGACTCAGATCCGAGAGTCGGTGCTCTTCATGAACAGGGAAAAGACCTTTGATCACAAGCTGCACCCGGGGTTTGCGTGGGCATTCACTCGCAAGTGGTTCCGCAAGGTGGGCTTCTTTGAGTATGGCGTCACGGGAAGTGGTGATACCCTGTCGGCGGCTGCGTGGTTGGGTGTCAAGTTCCCCGAGACCTACCTCAAACCCGCCTTGGTACCTGCCTACAAGGAGTTTGATGCTCTTCCCAAGCCCCGCATCAGCTGCACGTCGGGTCCCGTCTTCCACTTGTGGCACGGAACTCACGTCAATCGCAAGTATGTGGATCGCCACGTGATCTTGGATGGCGTGAAGGATATCCGAAAGGTCATGCGCCCCAACTGGAATGGCGCCTGGGAGTTCAGCATCAAGGGCTTGTCCGAGAAGCTGCTCGAGTACTTTGTCGAGCGGGTGGATGATGGGGTGTGAACTGGCACTTAAAAATAATGTGTGTGTGATAGTCATATCACGTTGATGGTGAAGCCTCTGTTCACCCTGGCTACTCGTCTGCTGAGCACCAACAGTTCCCTTGTGTGTAATCTTACTCGTATCCGGGGTGGGTTTCTCCCTCGCGAAAACCTGGACCAAGCTAAACGCCATCTTGCAGATCTTCAGAATACTCTCCGAGAGATTGAGCTAAGCCTCACTTCACCTTCAGCTCAAATCCGTAATCCGTCTCCACCATCTTCTCCTCTTGACGTCTGACAATCTCTGCCATGACTGCCTCTGCCTGTTGGGGTAGCAGCTCCTCCAGGTATCCCTTCAGCTCCTTCTTGGACAGGGACCAGCCCTTCTTCCACTGATTGGGGCGCTTCACTGCAAAGGTCATGCCCGACGTTGCAAGGTTGATCTTGTCTGGGAGTTCCTCCCGAGATGTGGCGTAGAGGGCCGCTAGATCGAGCTCGATCGTGCGGCGCTCGTCGCGAAGTTCATTGACACGGACATTGACATCATTGATCTGGCGCTGGACGTTGGCGTAGGCGGACAGGATAGGCTTGAGCGACTCCATTCTGCTTTTGTTCCTCCACTGACTTAATAGTATCCGTTTTAGAACAAGGAATGTCGTGGCTTGACACGGAGGAAGTGGAGCGTCTCCGCAAGGTGTATAACAAGGAACACTCAAAGGAAGAGCCTGTCCCGGAGGGAACCCCTGAAGAGATTTGGGCAAACATTCAGCACCGCCTCTCGGACAAGTGCGCAACCGGATCAGCCGAGTGCATTGTGGCGTCCCTGATGCAGCGCCCGAAGGCGCCGAAGGAGTGGACGATCAAGCGGGATGAATGGCTGTCATCGGATGACATTGATCACGTGGAGAAGAACTACGTCAAGCTCTTCGCCAACTACTACTACATGGGCTGCATTCCGATTGACTTTGATCTGCAGAGCGAGACGCATCAGTGCATCGTCAGCTCTCTTTGCAAGGCGAAGCTGCCTGAACTTGTCAAGAAGGGACACGAGCAGATCGGCATCGTCTTCAACACGGATCCCCACGATGGACCGGGTGAGCACTGGATCGCCATGTTCTGCGATGTGCGCAAGGATCTGGAGTATCCTCGCATCACCTACTTTGATTCCTACGCCCATGCACCCGAGAAGGAGATCAAGACGCTCATGAAGCGCTGGAAGACGCAGTGGGATGCCACGGGTGTCCACTCGCAGCCGATGAAGATGACCTTCAACTCCACTCGACACCAGTTCAAGGACTCCGAGTGCGGAATGTACTGTCTCTACTTCCACTACGCATGTCTGATGGAGCTTCCTATGGAAGCACGGATCCCCGACGAGGTGATGAATGGATTCCGGCAGATCTTGTTCACCGCCCCCAAAAAATAGAAGCAAGGAAGAAGTAATGGAGCTTGCAATCGGAGCTGCACTGGTGGGTATCCTGGGCTACAGCATCTGGCACGAGGGGATTGACGCCGAGGATTTGGCAATGACGACTCGGAGGCGCCTCTGCGACTACTACGTGGCAGGTGGTGTCTTTGAGGATCCGAAGGATGTCATTGCATCCGGACGTCGTCTGCTGGAGGTGCACCTCTATGCAGATGAGAACGGGAAGCCGATTGTCTCCAAGACGCCCCTGAATCTGGGCTATGATTACACGATGGAGTACTGGACGTTTGACTCGGTCTGCGTAGATCTGATTCAGGCGTGGGAGTCCAGCTCGGACCCCTTCATCCTGTCCATTGTGCCGCACACGACCAACAACGTGACCCTGAACAAGGCAGCGGATTGCCTCAAGACCACTGTGCGCCGCCACCTGGTGAGCGGAGTGGATGTGGATACGCCGGTTGATGAGCTCAAGTACCGTATCCTGATCGTGTCCGACAATGTGCAGGGCAGTGAGTTGGGATCGCTCGTGAACCTGTCATGGGCAGAGTCCAAGGTGCGTCGCCTCCTCTATGCACAGGCAATGCATCCTCGTGATCAGCCTGAGCTGGTCGCCTTCAACCGCAACGGCATTTCCATCGTCGCCCCTGATCAAACCTTTGGCAAGGAATCCCTCGACCCTCGCATCGCCTCTGCGTATGGATGCCAATGGCTCCTGTTTCCTGGATCTGGTGCCGCCGCCGGGTTCGTAGAAAAGCCGACAGGACTACAATAACTTCTTGACAAGTAAACAAAATGTCGAAGTGGCTGTCTCACGTGAAGTCGACGATGAAGTCCAACAAGGGAAAGAGCTTTAGCCAGGTGCTGAAGATTGCGGCGAAGACCTACAAGAAGCGTGGCGGTGGCGATGTGGCGCCGCACAGCGACTTTGGTTCGTCCGCCGACATCACGTCTGCGGGACCGAACAGCTCGAGCCCGTTCCACCCGAGCGACGCCGCCCCGGTCGGTGGTCGCCGCCGCAGCCGCCGTGGTCGCAAGAGCCGCCGTGGCACCCGCCGCCACTGAAAACGAATCTCATTGAATAGAGGTAATAGACCTCACAATGGAAGATCCGCCCAAGACACGTCGTGAGCTCAAGAAGTCTGCAAAGGAGAAGAAGGCAGACGTCTACTCTGCCAAACACACACGAATCGCTGCTGCAACGAAACTCAAGAAGAAGTAGACCGCCGCTTACGAGTCATCTTCTTCTTACGATTTGCCTTCTTGCGGTGTGTTCTGCGCCGACCACCCTGTCTCGGAAGCGCAACACCCCTATTTTTTACTGCATCTTGGTAGACTCGGTTTGGATCCGTTGCACCTGTGAATGCAGAGATTGTCTTCATGACATCAGGAATGAGAGGAGTCTGCCGAGAGACCTGCTCACCCATCAGCTGAGCGGTTTGTGGGCGAGGGAACTCAATCTTGCGAATCGAGTTGAGGTCTGTGAAGTACATGATATCTTGCACTGAATCGTATGCGAAGGTATACGCCATGTGAAAGATCGCCTCTGAGATAGGTCCATCACGAGCAGGGGAATAATCGTCGACCATTCGCCGTCCGTACATCTGCTCAACTCCAGCCGGGGTCTTTTTTACGATCGCCGTGCGCGCTCTGGGGTTTCCCATCATCACATTGGCAGCCCAACGACCCGAGTAAAAGCGATTTCCTTCCTTATCCACCGCCTGATTCGTATGCCGCAACTCCCATGCGGCGTCCCATCCAGCATCCCCATAGTTGGCTTCCGCCACTGTCGTAACTGTCCCGTCCATAGCGACAGACCGACAAGTATCTTCATCCCAGAACAGAAGGCGACCTCCTTCGTCAAACCAGATGTCCTCTGCACTCACAATGGTTGCTCCAGCTCCAACACCATCAATGGGGGTCGATTCGTCCTCTGGACTATATTCATGACCGGCAAGTGTTGATACCTGTCCATCACGAATGACTCGGATGCAGTATTCATCTGCCACATAGAGGGCGCCGTCGGGACCCTTAGCGATTGCATATGGGTTTTCAAACTTCGCAGTGGCTACGGGTCCATCTTCATGGTCGCCTCGAGGATTAGGGGCTCCGGCAAAGGGGGTAAGGATTCCATCCCGAGAAAGGAGGCTGATTGTCCTGTCGCCGTCTGCCATCATCACGTACATGCTGCCATCGTCATTCACGAACGAGATGCGTGGAGCACTCGGGAACCGAGCGGGGAGAGTGGTGATCACGTCCATTACAACCTCTACAACAATCTTTTGTGCACGATCCTATGTGTCCTCCGGTGATCACGGTCTTTCGTGCGACCACCCGCCGTTTTACGACATGTCTTTCCATGATACGTCTTTTTGGAGCAGCCGCTCTTGAAATACGCAAGATGGTGAGCCCAGCCCTTGAAGGACTTGAGCGGAGATCCCGTTTCCTTGGACAAGGCAGAGAGCAGACCATGCATCCACTTCATGTATGCCTTCCGAGAACTGAGCGTGGGTTCATATCTATCAACAAACGCAGCAAACACTCCTCGGAGCTCATCAAACGGGTAGACCTTTGCAAGAGCGTGTAAGAACGTACGCTGCACCGCCATCTGTTCGGGTTCGGGCGCATCGGGGTAGTTGGCAGCAATCGCACCCAGGAAGTCGGCACCGGGCACCGCCTTCGGCTTCATGGACATGTAGTGCTTCTTGACCTCCTCAAATGACGGGTCGGGTCCAGGATTGATCACCGCCGGGTCATCCTTGCACTGAGTCCGCAGCTTGTTGTTCACCATGTTGTGGATGTCGTACATCCACTTGCCCGGGTCGCCTCGCAGGGGGTGCTTGTGAACGAACTCAGTGGTCGACTCACGGCAGAACTTGCAAGGAAGCACGTCCTTCATGCGATTGAGCACGTCGTCAGGGTGCTTGGAAGTAAACGCAACTAGATGGAAGAGTTGCCACGCACTGGGTCCCCAGAAGCGAGTGTCCATTGTATTGACGAAATAAAGTATACCTCTCTTAATAAAAATGCTTGATACTCGGGACATCATCATCCTCACGGCGTCGTTCTATCTCGGTGGTGTGGTTGGAGAGTTCTTCAAGTCGCTGTCGGAGGACATCCTCACGCCCCTCCTCGCCCCGGCCGCCTCGGCGGGCAAGGGTGTCGGATCCTTCACGGTGACGATCGGTGGCGTCACGCTGAAGCTGGGTGAGGTGCTGGTCGCCTTCGTCAACCTGGTCGTCTCGTTCGTCCTGGTGGTGTTCACGATCGGCCTCCTCCGCACCTACGTGCTCACTCGCATCGGCGCTGCCCGCCAGTAAGTGGTAAAAAATAGAGACACAAGATAAATGGTCTGGTACAATCCGTTGTCTTGGTGGTCATCCTCTGAACCCGTTGCCACTGCGCAGCCCCTCGGCCCTGGCCCGGTTGGTCCGATGGACCAGGCCCCGCCCCCTGCGTACGGTGGCCGTCGTCGCAAGACCCGCCGTGGGGGTCGTCGTCGCTCTAAGAAGGGCCGTAGTGGAAGGTAGACCATCCACTAGGCGTATACTTACCATGCACCGCCTCCACACGCTTTCGGAGCTCAACCGTTGACCCCTGATTGATATTGTTGTCCTGCTTCCACTTCTGGAAGTCACGATTCAGCTGCGTGATGGTCGTGTTCGTAGACTCCTCCATGCGGGGAAGGTGAATGAACTCGGCCATGAACCGGCCAATCACATCCGTCTCGCTCTTATACTCGCTCGTACTCAGAGTCACCTTCTCCGGCACAGGAAGCTTCCTGAACCCATGACCCTCCTTGAAGATCGTAACCAGGTAGTTCATCATACACTCCGCCCACTCCACGCTCTCCACCTTCATCTGAATGGTCTTGTCATCCGGCAGTTCATTCGGAGCCGTAGGATTCGGAACAAACTTGTTCGGGAAGTCAATCACCAGCAGACGGCGCCACGTGCCACCATCCTGCGTGTCCACCTTCGGCTTGTTGTTGCACGAGACGTGGTACTTAGCCTGAATCTCAATATCAATCATCTCCTTCGCACCCGCAAACAGATCACGAGCGGTGATCTTCTCGCACGACGACAGCTCCTTCATGAGACCCGTCTTGATGTTGGCACCCTCCTCGGGCTCCTGCATCGTGACGAACCGCTTACCCCGCATACGCACCAGCTCAGGGTTCGCAGTGCCCGCCTTACCACGATCCTGCGTGATCAGCGTGATCGGCGCCTTACACGCATAGGTCCCCATACAGGTCGCCATCAGGATCACCAGCATGGACTTGCCATTAGATCCCGAGCCCGTCAGAATATGGAACTTCTGCGCAGGGTTTCCTCCCACCATGCACGTCGCAAGATGTGCCATGAAGTAGTTCAGAACCTCCGGATCGGGGAGGATACTGCTGAGGAACTTCCAAAGTTCCGCCCAGCAGGCGTAGTCCGTATAGTGCTTCGTCGTGTGGTAGTCCAGACCTGTTGAGAAGCTGAGGTAGTCATCCGCCTTTCCATCACGGAACTCCATGTTCAGCGTGTCGAAGATGCCGTTGTTGAAGGCGATCAGGTTCTTGTTCGTGTCCAGCTTGACCGACAGCTCCTCATCCAGGAACAGCAGACGTGCCTCCTCCATCACGTTCTTCTTGAACGCCGTCGTCTTCAGCTTCTTCTGAGCCTCCATATACTTCGCCTTCCGCTTCTCAATCTTGCACATCTCGCACGGCTCTGCAGGCTCCTCCCCCTTCTTCTTGCCACCGCAGTTGCAGGGGTCTGTCACCATCATCAGCTGCTGCATCTTGTTCTCCTTCTCAACGAACTTCTTCCACACGTCGCTCGACAGCTTTGCAAGCAGACCAACGCCCCTCTTGGTCAGCTTCCAGACGTGTCCCACGAAGCGATACCACTCGTTCTGCCCATAGTCCGAGCACTTGAACTCGTCACGGAACATTGCAAAGACCACCCGAGCCATATCGTGCTCCGTCATGGTCTTCGTGGCCTCCTCCACAAGCTCCTCCACGTTGTCCATCTCAATCTTGTCGTACTCGCCCGGGTTGTCCATGCGAGACCAGCCTCGGAGACTGCGCTCGGACAGCACCGGACCATTCGTGCGGAAGCTGAAGCTGTCCCACTTGGACTGCGCCAGACGAGGGTCATAGTTCTCGTACTGGGCACTGAAGTCGTAGAACACAGCCTCCAGCGAGTCGGGGTGGATATTCTTCAGACAGATGCCCGTATTGATCCAGTCCTCGTAGCTCGTGTACCTGAACGCCGCAAGGTTCATCACGTGCTTCCGGTAATACGTCACCATGTCCTCAGACAGCGGCATCCGATACGTATTGCGCTCCGGAGTGGATGCACGAGACCCACGCTTCCCATCCTCGCCACGAGTAGCTCCACGTCCACGCTGAGCACCCATAGACGCCCGCACCTCCTCCTGCTCGGTCTTCTTCTTGTAGCGACCCGTTGCGTCCTCCGTCATTGGCGTCTCTGTTGATGGGCTAGACCGGATGGACATCTTGCGGAGCAGATCCGGCGTGATCTGAACCGGAACGTCATTGTCCACGCTAATCTCACCCGAGGCCGGATCCCAGTCCAGAATGTACTTGATCTGGTAGGGTGTTCCCTCCTTCTTCTTGGAACCGGGCAGCGTCCACGGCTTCGTGTGTGCCAACATTCCCTCGTCATAGACCTTGTCCCACTTGTCAGCAAGGGGAATGCCAGGAAAGAACTCATCCATTCGCTTCACAAGAGTGCGGCGGATCTCCTCCTCCACAAAGTGATTGGTCTTCAGCGCCGGAATCACCAGGTGGAGACCAGACTTCGAGTAATCACTCTCCGTCTTGTTCTTCTCACTCCCTGCGGGATAGAGCGTAGGCTCCGGCTTCTCCGAGACGAAGACCTCAACGCCATCCGGCAGCACCAGAAACTTCTTGACCTCCTCCATGTAGGCCTTCACGAAGTTGATCACCTGCTCCTGCGTGTGGAGGTGAGTATCAAAGCGCCCGATGTAGCGGAAGTCAAGATCAACACGCATGGCGCCGATGCGAGTGCTCTTCTCCGTCATGTGGAGAGCACCATGTCCGTGATTGATATACTTGCAATAGAGGCGGTAGAACTCGTCCACTTCGTCTTCGTCGACACGCCATGCTCCACCTGTCATCCCCGTGTGAGTAGCCGAGTCGCCTTCTGCCTTGCGACCGAGCCGCTTCTTATCATTGTCGGTCTCCTTGCCGGTGCCGTTGAGGAAGTCATAGAGTTCGGACTTGAGCATTCTGGATACTACTAAGGCCGATTAGTTTGCAGCCAACCGTCCATTTTGAACGCGCCCACTCGTCGGAAAAAATGGATGCCGTGTAGACAAGGAGACCTATCTACAGAATGAAGTTCTGTACCAAGTGCGACAACATGATGTATGGCATCGAAGAGCGTGATGGGTCAGCGTTCCTCAAGTGTCGGCAGTGCGAGTACGAGGAGCAGATCACCAAGGAGAATCCGGTCGTCTACGAGCACGACCTCCTACAGGACACCTCCATTCAGTACTCCATCAATCCTTACCTGAAGCATGACCCCACGCTGCCTCGCTTCACGAACATGAAGTGTCCGAGCGTCATGTGCCCCACCAAGGGCAAGGAATCAAACATTGTTGGCATCAAGTTGAATGCCAAAAATGTGATTTGGATGTACCAGTGTGCGGCGTGTGATGCAACGTGGAAGCAGGCTGCCAGAGGCCCATAGGGCCTCTGTTTGCGGGGGCCCGTAGGACCCCTTGAGGGACGTGGTCCTTAGACCGGCTGGCGAACGGCCTTGTAGGCACCTGTAGCCTTCGTGTCCACACGAGCCAAGTGGGGACTCGCTACGTAGACACCGTCCCACTTGGGGGCAGTCAGAGGCAGACCACCAACCTGCGGGAACTTACCCGAGCTCAGTACCGTGCTCGTGGAGTTGTGAACCGTAGACAGCTTTTTTGGGTTGTTCACGTATCCCCTGGTGTACGGAACAACACGACCAGCACCCGTGATTGCCGTGCCCGAATTGGCGAGTGTCAGAGTCATCGCACCCGTCGCACCCGTGACAGCTGCGCCGGTCACATTGGTTGCAATCGCAAAGACGGTCGTGCTGGGAACAATGGCGACTTTGGCGATGTTCAGGTTGAATGCAGTCGTCGAGAGGCCCGTGATCGTGAGAAGGTTCGCCGAATCACCTGAAAGCCCGTGAGCGGCCGCCGTCGTATAGTAGACATACCCGTTAATGCGCCCCGTCGTCGACGTTGTCTCGGCTGTACCTGTAGCCGTATTCGTAACCTTGAACTGCGTCGAAGTGAGGCCAGCGGCGAGAATAGTCTGGTTTGCAAGGTTGAACGCCGGTGTGACTGCAAGGCCAGATATCGTGATAATAGTTCCAGCAATCAGCCCGTGTGCGACAGACGTCGTGTACGTAACGGTCGTACCTCCATCCGTCGATGCCGCACCCGTGACGGTTGTTGCAGATGCAGCGCTGACGGTCGTGGAAACCGGGACGACGAGGGTTACAGCAGGGCGAGTAAGAACCGCCGCCTTGCTCGCGAGCAGCTGGGCGTTCAGGACCGTCTGGTTCGTAAACGGCTGTGCGCTGGTCTGAATCGTCTTCGGGATTGCACCGTTCCTGTAGGCATAGGACGCAGCCTGTGCCTTGATGTAGGACGTGTAGTCAGACGCAGAGATGTTAGGCATTACTACTCCCGCATACTTTTTTGCTCCGATAAAACGGACAAAAGAACTGCCAACTAAGAGGTAAGCATGGATCTCCACCCTGAAGTCAAGCCTGTGTTCCGTGCCGAGGTTGCCGAGATGGTCAAGCAGCCTCGTATCACGCAGCCGTTCTTCACCAAGTATGAGTACACGACGCTGGTTGCGGTACGTGCCCAGCAGCTCGCAGAGGGCGCTAAGCCACTGATTGATCTGAAGGGACTCAAGACATCTGACCCCATGTTCGTGTGGACAGTTGCCAAGAAGGAGATTGCAGAGCGTAAGCTGCCCTATATCATTCGGCGTCAGCTCCCGAACAACACGTCCGAGTTCTGGAGCACGCAGGAAATGGAGATTATGTGGTAGCAATATAATGGCGGCACCTAGAGGATTGCAAGGACAGATCAACCAAATTGCATCTCGCCCAACGGATCCTAACATCGATAAGCGTTTAGATGAGATTAGACAAGCAGAGGCGATATATAGTGCGCGGATTGGGGGCCTTCTTGAAGAGTTCCTTAATGACCTGGTGGGACTGGGCCGCAAGGGCCCCCATGTCACCGCTGAACTAGATATGCATGCGCGCAATCATATTTATGCTCTTCTTCGGACAATTAGGTCGGCGAGAGAGGCTTCGGCCGCACAGCTACAACTAGTACTTGCCAACATTTCGCATAGTCCTCAGATGGAAGACTTAATCAAGGAGATGAAGAAACAACTGGTTCGGGACGAGCAAGTGGCGAACCCACGTCGCCTTGCGCTATTGGGAGCTATTTCATCTACAAAGGGATTGCCCGGACAAACAACCTCGCACCCCGTCGATGCAGCTACAGGCGCAACACTCGAACGGGATGCAGCAGGTGGACCCACTGCTCTGATTGCGCAAATGATCGGCAGCCGTGCGAATGGAGTGCCTCCTCATATTCGCACCAGTAAGCCACCGCCTGCACCCCCACCGCCTCGAAACGCTGCCGACGATGCATATTTTGCCGGGCTATATGACGGAGGACGTCGCCGGCGTCGCACTCGCCGGCACACTCGGCGTCGCTGATCACTTGACCGCAATGGCGACCACAATCGCCAGGAGCATATAGATCACGCCCTCATTCCATCCATGGGCAGCACTGAACAGCGACGTTCCGCCCCCAAACATATCCGCAAATCCCCCGCCGACCGCATGGAACAACGCAATGGCCACAATCACAAGGAGCAGCCACTTCTTGAAGGTGCTCATTTTCTTACTCGCCCGAAAGTTTCGCAGTGTAAAATGGACCGACCGTGCGATAGAGTTGGCAACGGTATCATGGAGAGCGCTACGCACGAGTACGTCGACAGTATCAAGAATGACATCCTCCCCACACTGTCATCTCTCTCACCCGCAGATAAGCTGATCATTATCAGTTATCTGAACCAGGCGAAGGAAGTTCATTCAAGGGAGATTCACCGTCGTCTCGAAGAGGTCCGGCAGCTTACTCGCCCGAAAGTTTCGCCAGGTCCTCGGCACTGGGCGGATAGACTAGGAGTGCGGGGATCTCCGAGGGCGGGTTCAGCATCTGCGGGGGCTCGTGCGTGATCATCTTCATCGCCATGGACAGATCAATCGACTCGGACGGCGAGAACCGGGCATTCACCTTTTCCACGTCCGACGCAACCTTCTGCTTGAGGCGGTCGGGACGCACCATGAGGAACGCAAAGGCTGCAATGACAGCCACCACGAGGGCAAACAGGAGGTACGACTTCTTCATTGTTCTTCGGGCAGACAAGAAAAACGGAACTCCAGGTGTCAAGACAAGAGGAGGCAACATGGATTTCCCCATCCCAATCCGCTGCTATACGTGCAACCTTCCCATCGCCGGCAAGTGGACGACGTTCTTGGATCTGGTCAAGAAGTATCGTAAGCAAGATGGTCGCCCTGAGAAGGACGACTTGGTCTACCTCACCAAGACAACCACCGCTACCGCCGAGGGTCGTGCCATGGACGAGCTCGGGCTGACTCGAGAGTGCTGTCGGCGCCACTTCTTCACGCATCCGGGTGTGTAGACAAGCGCAGAGACACCACACCACAAATCTTTTTCACCTTAAGAGTAAGATGTCCTACAGCGAATACCTTGGACGCTACAAGCAGAGAATGGTGACGATCACGGATACTCGTCCCCATCGCGATGCGGGTCACCAGACGGAGATTGTCAAGCGTATTGCGGCTGCAGGCAACCTGGAGACGGCTGTGGCGGCTACGGCGTGTCTGCTCCCCCTGAATGCGCCGTCCACTCGCTCGGCTACCGGCTACAACCATGGAGGTGGTCACAAGGTGCAGTCGGTTGATCGCTACCAAGAGTTCGTGTCGGGTCAGGCGGTTGCGAAGGGAGAGCTACGGAGAAACGCCAAGGCCTCGCAGATCACGAACACCATGCCGTGTCTGTCGTCTGCCCAGCTCCCGGAGATCAACGACAAGTTGGCTGCTAACGCCGAGCTGTCCAAGATCCAGGTGGCTCGTCAGATGTACGGAAACGGGTATGCGAATAACTGCTGCCCGAACTGCAAGAAGACCCAGTTGGCGGGTGCCTGCAATTGCCGCTTGACTGCGGCACAATCGGCTGCCCTGAAGAGCAACATCCAGTGGCCTCATACGGCGGATCGTAACGCTTAAAGATCTAGCTACAAATCTAGTAATGCTGACCATCTACACATATCCTATTCCAAAGCCAGCCGAGTGCTATGACATGTCCCGGCTTTCCTTGGAGGACAACTTTGTGAGCACCATCAAGTCCATCTGCGAACATCAGACATCGGGTACGATTTGGCTTGGATACTTGGATGGGTGGATGTTAACTCCCTACGAGGAGGTCAGTATGCGAAAAGCTCTTCGCAACTTCCACTGCATTGTCGTCTCTCGGTATCCGCATTCCTTCTCCCATGCCTGGAAAAACGAAACCGATTGGGTTTACACAACTGACCCTAACAATGGATCCGCCCACGCTCACCACGATGGTCGTACTGTACAACATGGGAGTCCGCCTTGATACGAACGTCCTCGCCCACGAACTTCCACTGACTGACACGATCATCAAGGTGGAGAAGCAGGGCGTTATCAAGCGCGGCTCCTCCAAGCGAGATCTGATCAAGCGCAGGGCAAAGACCACCGTCCCCAAGCGCACAACTGGATTTGGACACAACTCCATTACACTGGTCGTCATGTCAGATGGCGGCGGCACTCGGCTGCGCAAGGAGATTACCGTGAAGATCTTCCAGAACGGCGTGTTTCATATCACGGGCGTTCTGGACGAGACGTATGACCGGGAGGCGACGAAGGTGCTGAAGGATCATATACTGGCACACTGCCCGGCTGCGTGTACGGGCGAGTGGACGGACGTGCGGCGTGTGGTGCTGATGAACTACAAGACAAAGTTGGCGGGAACGACGAATCTCTCTCGGGATGCACTGTATGCGTCTCTGCGAGATAAGGGGGTAACCACAGTCTACGAACCCGCAGTTTACCCGGCTGTCAAGGTCTACTTCCCAAACACCAAGTGGATCGCCAAGGTCTTCCGCACAGGGCAAATCATCTTGACTGGCATGACTACGCACGACGAGTGTGCGTCACTAATGACCCAGTTAAAGCCATTGATCTTAGTAAACGCAAATGACGGCTCGTGAATTGACTCCTGAAGAGACGGCGGCTGGACTCCGGCACATCAACGATACGGACCTGACAGCGACACAGGTTCAGGCACTCGTTCGCAACATGGATGCCTCCAAGCAGAAGTGGGCTCGTATCAAGGCCAATAAGAAGGAGTATGAGGAGAAGCTGCAGGGAGAGAACGAGATGCTATACTACAACTACCCGTCCCTTTTTCAGATGCATGCAGAGGATCGTCTGGATGGCACCTTTTTTGAGATGCTGGCGTTGAAGCGGAGGATCGAGAAGGGTGAAATCACACCGGAGCAGGCGACTCAGGTGATTGGTCAGAAGCTACATCAAATGTACATTCCGACCGAGACTCAGGCTCCGGCTCCGGGGGCGACACTGACGTATGAGCAGTTCTATCGTCAGAACCAATGAACTCATAGTCCTTTGTGCTGCGACACACCAGCAGAAAGTAGCGGCGCAGAGTCTCCTCCGTGTATCCCTGGAGCGCATAGCACTTTGCCCGATCTAGCTTGAGTTGATCCAGCAAGGCACAGAGCTCGTCCGTCGACAGCTCTGAGTCCAATACAAAGATATCCTCCTTGGCGTCCCGAAGGTCTCCAATGTGGTTAATAAGTGTCTGGTGCCCCAGAACGCAGATCTGCTTCGTGTGGTCAAAGTTCAGAACACTATTGCAATAGACATACTCAAAGTTCTCCTTGGTCCACATTTGTGCCCATGGGTTCGGTCCAGGAACCTCGTAGGCACCGAGCGACTTCATGTGCTCATCAATCTTATAGGCCTCATATGCCTGTGGAGTGATGAACTTCGGCCCCAGACGATTGATCTCTGAGTTGCGAATGAGCGAGAAGTTGTTAGATCCATCATTCATGTACTGAATATAAGCAAGTTTGTGTACACGCGCCATCTTGGTCTTAACTGCCGTACGTAGGAGCAGCTCTTGGTCGTCGCAAATAGGGAGGTACTCGGAGTAGTTTCCAATCTCATTCAGAACAGACCGCTTCCAGATGCGAGGATGGTTTGGAAGCCCCACAATGTGGCTGAGGGAGATGTTGTTGATATTGGGCGACGAGATCACATTCACCCACATATCCTGATGCTTCTGGCGGTAATACCCACAGTAGCCAAGCCCGAAGTGATCACCATACGTGTGGTTCGTGCGATTCTCGTGGAGAAGCGCCGCATCCATGTAGACGAATCCAACGTCAGGATCTGACTCGAACGCCTTCACAGCATCTGCAAGGCAGTCGGGGAGGATCTCGTCATCGTGATCCAGTTCCAGGACATACTTGCCGCGGCAGAGGGACGCTGCCTCATTCTTGACGTTCCCGATATTGCCGCTGTTTCTATCGCGACTATACAGGCGAATACGGGGATCATCAAAGACTGCCTCCCTAAGAAATTTAAAGTGCGCTTCATCTGGAGAGTCATCCAGCACAACCCATTCCCAATCCTTCATCGTCTGCCGGTTCAGGCTTCCATATGGACGATAGAACTTTGCGAAGGTATTGTAGCAGGTTGTGAAGACAGAAAAGACGGGACGAGTCCGTTCGTGAGGCATCAATACGTTGTGGATGTAGCAGTAGTTGATGCCACGGTTGAAATCCACAAGTGATGTGGACTGGAAGTGTATCCACCGCATCCGCATCCGGTTCACGAGGGATCCCATTGATGCATAGTACTCCTCCTCAGACCGTCCATAGGTGACGAGGATATGGTAGTCGCTGCTGAACATCTTCAGAATATCCTTGGGGTTAGACGTGATCTCCAACGTGCAGTCCAGCTTGTCTTCGCTCACGTTAAGGAATGTGTCAATGGCCGCATACTGCTCATGTCTAAAAAATAAGACCTTTGGGTATTTCATTGTATTCTGTTAGGTTGCTCCATGAAACCCTTTACTCCTTGAGCTCAGCGCGTAGCTCCACCAGCATCTTACCTAGCACGTTCTTGCCCGGCCACTTGGTCGGGTCTGCCGCCTTGGACGTATCCGCCGACGTCCCGATACCCCAGTACTTATCACGGGCAGACGCCTCACCAATCGGACGAATTCCCGTCTCGAGCAGCTTCGTCTTCAGATCTGGGTGCTGCATGAACTTGGCCTTGACAGCCGTGCGCATCACGCCATCCTTGGTCTTGTCCCACGCCTCCTTATCAAAGTCCGCCACCTTGCGCCCCAATGCCTTCACGGACTTGGCAGAGGGTGTCTTCAGGATCTTGGCAGCACTGGCGCCATCCCCGAACTGCTTTGCCTTTGCCCACTGGAAGTAGTGCTCCACCGTGGGGTACGTGATCGAGTCCACTTGGAAGGGCGCCTCATACATGTTGGACAACACACGCCACTCGCCCTTGCCCTCATCGGCTCCGAAGAACAGGACAGGCTGCTCGGCGCCACTAACAGCGACCTTGACAATCTTCTTCTTCTTTTTGGGCTCCTCTGCCTTAGTACTCTCCTCTGGCTTGGCCTGTTCAGACCGCTCGTCCTTGACCTCCGGTTCCGGCTCAGCAACCGGGATCTCCACCTCCTGCTTATCCTGCTTCTTGGGCTCCTTGGACCGCTCAAACACAAAGCTCCGGTGCAGGAAGCTGAATGCCTGGTGCTCCTGAGTCAGCAGGATATTGTTCTGATCTGCATAGTGGTCTGCGAACATCGTGCTCCCCACCAAATTGTATCCATGCTTCTTGAGAACCTCCGTCATCTTCTCAAAGGGCACCAGATACTCCTTCTGCGGCTGCTCAAAGCTCTCCAGGTGCACGGACACTGCCTGACCGAACTCCTCCGACCACCCCTGCTTGTCATCATACTCCTTGACGAACTCGCCAAAGACCTGCGTCCCCGACCGGAACATGTGGCTCTGCTTACCCATCAGCAGGGCGTAGACGGATGCACCATCCAGGCAGGTTCCGAAGAAGACACCCGTTCCGTGCTGCTCCAGGTTAGAGGCAAAGGCTTCGAAAGTCTCCTCGGACGCACATGCATAGTGGACCGCCATCTGGCACGAGATCACATCAAACTCCGTGTGCCCTGCAAAGGTCTCCAGATACGGCGTCGGTGCCGGTGTGGATCCCGATACGATGTTGGCATACTTGTTGTCGCCCTCAAACAGCGGCTTGGTCATGTCGCCGCAGATGAACAGGACCGGTGGAATGTAGTCCGTCGGGTTCGCAGCCTTCTCCTTCAAGTAGCGCACACACGCTCCCTGACGTGGCGAGGTAATGCAGGACATGGACGAGTCAATGCCCACGACCTTGGACGGCTTAGTCCGCTTCCACTTCAGCAGATCTCCTGCGCGTCCCACCGCCAACTCCAGCAAGGAATCCCCGTGCTTGATAGATGAGCGATACAGATCGTCCTTGATCCGATTGTGGAACCCGTAGACATCCCGCAGAATCCGGTCCCGTGCATCCAGGTTATCACGATAATACAGATCATCTTCGAAGGTCGCATCTGGCGGGTTCGCCACCAGGTTCTTGATCATCTCCTCTGTGATCGGCACGTGCATGTTCGTCCAGATCGCATCGGCAACTGCAATGTCATTGCCGAACTGGGGACGCCGCAGAACACGATACTGGTGCGTCTTGTCGTGGCGAGTCCGCATGATCGTCCAGCGACCCTTCTCCGTATCGTAGGAGCACTCAATGATCGTATTGTCCTCCACACGATTGCCCTCAGCATCCACAGGCACCCCACGATCATCCACGGGCACATTGATGATATGTGCATCCGGCGCACGAGGCACCGACGGCTGGAAGGGAGACGGAACACGATCACGTCCCCGATCCTCAGGCAGGAGCTCCGGCGGCTCATACTCGCCCGTCATGGTCTCGCAGGGATACACGATATCACCCGGTGTACGAGAGACGTGCAAAGTCCCCTTGACCACCCGCTTCCCGAGCGTAATGTCAAAGCTCTCGCCGTGCTTCAGCTTGATCAGGAAGTCAATGCTATTGTGCGATGCCGGCTTCCACTTGTAGACCGTCGTCCACGTCTTGCCCCTGCGCTCCGAGATCGGCGCGACCGGAGATGCCCGGGGCGTGAACACCAGTCCGTCGGTCGGATACTCAAAGTCTGTATTCAGGATCTTGCGGATTGCCTCCTGCATGGCCTCTCCATCTCCTGCCAGGAACATCTTGGTCACCACGCGCAGCGGCTTGGAGCCTACCTGCGACGTGAAGTCCTTCGGGATATCACCCACGAACGACCGAGCACAGCCCAGACGAGACTTGGACATGTCCTCCTCGGACAGGAACAGCGGCAGACGGCGCACGTCGCGGTTGCGGTACCAGTAGACGTCGAAGATACAGAACTGGTTGCGAGAAGCGAGATACTCGCCATCCAGAATGTCGCCAATGTGAATGTCATTGGTCGCCGTCAGACCCGTCCACGTGATCACGGAACTCGGCGTGAATCGCAAGACACGCTTGTCCCGCATCACCACCAGAAAGCAGCGCTCACCATCTGCCTTGTTCGTGACCGTGTAGCCGGACAGGATGCTATTCGGGCGATCCCCCATGAGGTGCCGACGCTCCAGCGTGACCGGGTTCAGGAAGGGCGTCCGGGTCATCTCAAACTCCATCTGGTAGCGGCGCAGATCAGACGCCGACAGGATGAACTGCGACCCCTGGAAGGCAGCGAGAACGGGCGTGATGTGGCGGATGACAGACGCAACAATCTCTGCCTCCGACTTGGTGCGGTCCACCACCTCCAGCTCCAGTTCGTAGACCGGGTTCTGCTTGAGGATATCTGCAAAGTCCTTGGTCTGCTTCGTCTTGGACTTGGTCTGCGAGAAGTCGTAGCGCACAATGCCATCCAGACTCGTCCAGCTCTTGCGGTGAATGACACGCACGTGGCTCGCCGAATCCATCGGGGCACCCGAGAAGTCCTTGCGCAGGTGCTCCTCGTGGCGCAGGGTGAGGCGAACACCTGCCTCGGGCACATCAATCGTATCCGACTTGCCCTTGATGGCGGTCACGACCTCAAAGTAGCGCCGCTTCCGCTCCACGTCGAGGGGGACGCCCCTAAAGCTTCCAGTTGTGCAGACCTTGAGGATGTTCTCAGCTCCAATGACTGCAACACGAAGCCCATCGGAGTAGGAGAAGGTGGCACGGTGCTCGTGAACGGGAGCACCTCGTGAATAGAGTTGGAGACTGTCCGAGATGCGATCGGCAACGTCCTTGGTGTGAATTTGGTTGTGAAGAATCTTGCATTCGAGCTCTGCGTGCTTGTCCTTCTTGACAAGTGCGGCGAACTCCTTCAGGCTAGCAAGTGCCGAGGTGGGGAGAAGGGTATCCATGGTTCCTTATCTTTATGCTTGAATCAAAAGCATCCATTTTACTTCAGCGCCCGCGCAGACAACACATGCATGAATAACATGTTTGTCACTGCGATCACAAGCACAGGCACTGAACGAATAAGCATCGACAACCCGGCATTTGTATTCACTGTCAGCAGGTAGATATCCAGGACAACCACAATCCCCGCAAGGATGGAGACGCCGATAAAGAGGACCCAATAAAACTGGCTAATCGACTCATTCGGGATATCCTTGGTCAAGTCTGACTCGGCGGGCATTTACCTTCTTTCATAGGTTTTTCTCTCTGCCTCATCGGCTTCCATCTGCTTGTGCTGGTCAAGGTAAAAAGTGACCATCTTCTCCATCTCAACCAGACACGCATCCGGCAGAACGTCCGAAGAGATCAGTACACCACTCTGTGTCTTGGTAAAGCTCTCGGTATACTTCTTGATGACATTGAAGATCTGAGCGTGTTCGTTTGCATCCAGCCGATCAAGCCTTTCCTTCAACGCTTCCTTTCGGCTTCTGTTCATCTTGCTCTGACGCAACAGTTCTCACCAGCTTCTTCCTACGCGGCTCACCAGATGCCTTGGTCTTCTCCACGTCCACGGTCACCACACGCCGCTCCTTATCACCCTCACCCACCGGTGCAGCAATCACATCCTGCGCCTCCGGCTCGGCAACCTCCTTGTGCTCGTCGGGACGTACGACCTGGCGCAGTTTCCCCAAGACTACAATGGACTGATCACCCTGCTGGAACCGGGCGCCCACGACATCGAACTCAATGTCATGTCCAATTTCCGCCTTGTCAAAGTCGGCGTTTCCGATATGAAGGTCTCGAGGCAGCAGCACCTTGATCGGCGACGTTTCAGCGTGAAGACCAATCTTGCTCTTGAGCACGACAGGCGCCTTGAACACCTGACCCGCGTGAGGGAGGCACAGGTCGGCCTGAAACCGGACAGAGTAATCCAGACCGCCCTTCAGGATGTTGGTGCGACCGAACGAGTGCTCGACGATGGTGATGCTGCGAGGCTGCACATACCCCTCTGGAAGACAGATGCCCTCGTACTTGTGACGGAGCTGGGCAACCAGACTGGCGTGGATATTACGCTGCAAGAAACGAGCGTCTACATGAACGTTCCGAGTGAGCTCACGACGTTCATAGAGAGAGTTGGTATCCATTGTGCCCCCTTGTGTGTTTGAGTGAAGAGTTTTCATTTTAGTTCAACGGCGAGTGCGGCGACGACCACCCTTCTTGTTCGTGCGCTTCCGAGACTGGTGTCCACGAACAACACGCTGAATGTCCGTGGCGGCACCCTGACGACGAGCCAGTTTGAGAGCGGCACGGGCCTCGGCGAGACTCGGGTTATTGTGATAGCTCGGCTTGGGCGGCATTTATACACTTATGGCAAACTATTTGGGTCCAGCTCGAAGACGAGCCAGAACGTCCTTCTTGACAGCCTCCTCGCCCAACACCTCTAGTTCCTCCGGAGTATACCAGACGATATTGTGTTCCTCCCGCGCAAGGAGCTCCACATACGTGTTCAGCTCGGCTCCAGCCAACGCACCCGCACCGACTCCCTTCTCGTCAATGTAGGTGGCGACAACCTTCATCTTGGAGACCGGGTTGCCACCTGTACCTGCGACAGTTGGCATGAATGACTTGGCACCAATCACACGCTTCGGAACGCCATCTGCTACTTCAGACAGGGAGACGGTCAGCACACCATTGGATGCGATGGATGCAAACATCTTCTCGCGATCCGCAACGAACCGATCCTTCAGCTGCTTCACCCAGTCGTTATACTTGGTCAGGTCTTCACCCGTGAGCTCCTTCATGGCGCCGGTAACAATAATGTCCGAGTCCGGCACCTGCAACCGATCCAGAAAGGGCAAATCAGGCTTGGTGGCAATATACGCCTTCTTCTCTGCAGCCGTGAACTGGTGGTCAAAGATATAGCCATTCTTGACCTTGTCCGAGAACCGAGTACCGGCATCCTTAGGCCACTTGAAGGCAATGCGCCGCTTGTCAAGGACGTCATCCTCCAGCTGCGCAGGAGCCTCGGGTTCTTCCTCGGGTTCGGGCAGGTCGATCTCCACGCGCTTGGGAGGACGAGTCGTGCGCTCCACCACCGTGCTATTCGGGACACCCAGCGGTGCCAAGGCATACAGATCCCCCTTGGATTCCAGCAGAGATGCACGACCGAAGGAATCCGTGAAGCGGAAGGACGTTGAGATTGCCTGTTGCAGAGTATAGATCACGACATCCCGGCTGAAGGGACGGAGGGCTGCAAAGAGCTGCTCACGATCCCAGATAGACTTGTCTGTGAAGAGCTTTCCGAGCTTGGTTAGAATCTCATCCCGTGAATCCACGTAGGTTGACAGCGGACGAGCGTGATCAGGATCCGGCACCGACTCGTTGACCTTGCACTGCTCGACATCCGGAGCCTCATCGAATGCAGGTGCCATCATTCCCTTCAGGCGATAGACAACCTCTTCATGTCCCTCATCCCGAATCTGGGGAACCTCCAACTCTCGCCAATCTGCAGGGAGTGCCACCTGAATCGGACAATCCATTGCAGACTCTGCCAGAACCTTGCGGACCTTGGCAATGCGCATCCCCTTCGCCTCCACACGAGTGCGATACGTATACTCGTCAAAAGCTTCCCGCTCCGCATCTGGGCGAACCACGTGGAGATACACCGTGCAGTTCTGTTCCTTGGGAGGCAGATCTTGGTGGCTGCAGGTGCGCAGAGCACGACCCACAACCTGCTCAATACGGCTCATATTCCACCAGGGATCCAGAATGTGCACCTGACGAATGAAGCGGAAGTCAATACCCTCTGCAGCCAGCGGACTCGTGACCACCACCTTCACCTTCTCACCATGAACGTTCGTGCGGCTCTTGACGGCATCCAACATGCTGCTGATCTCGGCATCCGATGCAGCGGAGGAGATCAGAATGTACTTGCCCTTGGATGCACCCACATGCGAGGACTTCTTGAACAGCGTCTTGCCCCGATGAGGCGAGTACCCGTGCTCTTCCAGTGCCATGGCAAACAGACGAGCACCACGCTCCACATAGTTGGAAAAGACCAAACATACACCGCTGGACTCCTGAATGGACTTGAGGACACTGACAAACTTGGACGAGTACTTGGGCAGGTTCTCGGGCGTCAAGAATGCCTCTCCCGCATACGTGAACTGCTCCTTGGATGTCTTGAAGGTCTGCGCAAATGTCTTGTCGCCAGGAAAGACGGACACGGTGGGCGCCATCATGGCAGCACGTTTCGCATCCGCCACATCCCGCACTCCCGATGTCAGAATCCGCAGCTGTTCGCCTTCAGGCTGCGAGGCAACCAAACTCAGATACTTGATCCGCTGTGCAGGTGTGATCGGTTGGTTATTGAAGCTACGAGCCAGAGCGTCCTTGTCCGCAATCGTCGGCGGCGGCAGACGGAAGGGAAACGTGAAGGGACTCTCACCCTTGGCGTAGGACACGTAGTCTTGGCACCACTCACGGAACGTCTTCTCCGAGTCGCCCTCCTTCAGAGACGCATCGTCATTGAAGAACTGAGATGCCTTCAGTGTCGTGCTGAACGGCTGCTTCCGCTCGTTCCATAGAAAGAGATTCATGAAGAAGATGATCTCCTCGTAGGTGTCGTACATGGGTGTAGCCGTCAGCAGCACCAGCACCAGTCCCTCCGCGACCTTGACCAGACGCTCCAGATTAGCGGCGATCGTCGTCTCCTCCGTCGTGATATTGTGCGCCTCGTCGATAATGAGCAGACGGTTATCAAAGTTCTCGTGAATCCAGTCCTCGTCAATGTCCGCCTCCGTTCCCGTGAGCTTGGACTCGATCACGGCACCGAAGGAGTTGTACGGCTGAAACTCGTAGAACTCATTGATGATGCGATCGGACGTTCTCTCCAGCCGCGCCCTCACCTCCGGATTCTCCCAGTTCTTGGGCTCGGACTCGATGCGCAGCAGCATGTCCAAGTAGCGGCGACCCGTGCACTGCTTGGAACTGAGCGTATCACTTGCCTTATCCAGGTAGACGCGACTCATATCAAAGATCTGTGTGCGGAAGTTCTCCTGCACTGCACGAGAGGCAACCACCAGGACCTTCTTGTCCTGAAACTCGGGGCGCAGGATATACTCTTCGGCAATCTGAATACCCGTGCAGGTCTTGCCCACACCCGTTCCATGCACCATGAGCAGATTGCGAGTAGGTGAGTCAGGCGACAGAATGCGCCGAAGGAGACGCTGCTGCGGTTGGAGCGTATACTCCTTCCCCGAGGATGCACACATCTTGGTTCGCAGTGCGTTCAGTGCCTCCAAGCTCGCTCCGGGCAGGGAGGGTGTTTGGATTTCTGCGAGTTCAGGATGTGTCAAGTTGACCATTACTTTGTTTCCCTATTATTTAGCAAAGATGCCTTCCTCACCTCCCGAGCCTCCTCCGCCCGATGCAAACACAGGTCCCGCCAACAGTGATACGACCACGACATCTACGGTGCTCAGCACGGGTGCAGTCGTGAGCCTCGTGTTTGTTGCGATCTGGTACTTTGTGTGGAATCTCGGAGCCGCCAGCCTGTCCTATGCAAAGTATGGATCGATTGGCTGGGCGATCCTTGACTTCTTCTTCGCCCCGCTCTACTATCCCTATTATGCACTGGTCCTGAATACCCCCACGGCAACCGTCATGGGTGGACGTCGGCGTACGAAGCTGTGGTAGTTTGTTTCGGTGATGTAAGTAATGGCAGCAGCAGCGGCAGCAGCAGGAGCAGGAAGCGCCAATGACCAACTCCTGTCCAATATGGCGTTTGCGGACGGGAATCATGACTTTGCTAAGAAACAGGCCGGTCCGAACAAGGCAGTCGGCGTGTTTAATCAGGCGGTCTTGGTGAACAAGAATGACAATCTAAGTGAGGAGGGGTGCATGAACACGGTAGGAGGCAATGCGGGATTCAAGGATCAGGTTCTCGGACTCGCCAATGACGCAACCATGTCCTTTCGAACCATAACGGGCGTAGAGTTTTACATCAAGGCAGTTGACTTGACAGAGGCAGACGTGGGAGAGCAGCTGGTGAATCGATGTGGAATTGACAATGCGGTTCTCGTGGTGGATACGGTGTCTCTCCAGCTGTTTGAGCGTCTGTCGCAGGGTCCCAGATCCGAGATCAAGGTCGGATACGCCTACACGCCGGAAAGCGAGAACGATCCGGCCTCCAAGGTGGCACCCAGTGATCCGATGTTCAGACCCAGCGAGACGACGGGTGTCCGCTTGTCGTCGCATACGCAGACGAGTGGGCCGATCGTCTACCCGGGCAGAATCCCCTTCAATCCCGCTACGCCGACAAGCAACTTCCATTCCAAGTATACCTTCACCTTGTCCAAGCTCCGCAACTATGGATTCATGAAGAAGATTTGGCACCGAGCGGTCAATGTGACCGTGTCCAGTGGAGCAAGTGTCCAGGAAAGCCCAGATGCAAAGGCGGCGAACTCCATTGCCTCCCTGCTCAACTCGGTTCTCGCAAGTGCACTCAAGAAGGCCGCCAAGCTGACGGCGGGTGAGATCTTCAGCGTGAATGCGGCCTGGGCACGGAAGCGGTCAGGGGATTGGCTTCAGGTGCTCAGCTGTCTGTCTCTGCTGCTGCAATCCTTCGACCCCCCACTTCCTACCGACATGCGTCCCTACTTTGTGTCCTATGACTACATTGCATTGTCCTATGCACTCGCGATGGGCGTGGATACGATCTTCTTTCCTGCGCCCACCAAGGAGCACCCGAATCCGGCACGTATCCTTGTCTTCAGCACCCGTCAGTTCCCCGGCGTGGACCCGGCTGTTGAAGCAGCAAAGAGGGCTGCAGAGGCCGCTGCTATTGCTGCAAAGAAGGCTGCGAAGATTGCTGCATGCACAGCCACCGTCACGAAGGAGAAGGTGAATGCGATCCTTGACTTTGCGGATGCTTTCAAGGTGAACATTGAGGCTGCGAAGAATGCTTACCTGAGTACGATCCAGACGGGTGATTTCAAGGGTGGACCTCCCCAGCAGTTCCAGGCTGCAGTCCAACAGGGACTTCACTACGCACACACATCCTTCGAAACAGATCCAGATGACATTCTTGCCGAATTCGCGCCATTGCGGGCATGGGCAGCAGACCCATCGGCAGCGTGGCCAGCCGATCAGAATATCTGCGAGAAGGCATTTGCCGTGGAGGTTACGGAGGCTGACATGCTCAAGCACAACAACGAAGCGAAGCTGCCTAACAACTTTGTGACGCAGTTCAACAAGCGCCAGGAGATCCAGCATCTGGACAAGTGGTTCACTCAGGCGACTGCATCCGCATTCTCACGCCGCATTGCTACCCTCATTGCAAACAAGTCCGTTGACAAGGATATCTATTCGTTCCTGGCCTATATCGCACGGGTGGATCGGGCATCGCCCATTCGTGAGGTTCTGCTCACATGGGCTCGGACAAAGGGCAAACCTGCTGCGGATACGATGGCAGACGGGAATGCAAAGAGGGCCGTCCTGGATCTGTATCGTGCAATGGAGCAGTACCTTGACACCTCCCCAGGCGATGCTCCGGCAATGAAGAACACTGCAGATGCACCGGAGTCGGTTGCGGCCGTTGTGTCGGCTATTCAGGACAATGAGGCGGTTGAATCGACAGAGGTCATTGATCTCGCAGACAACACAGAAGACCCACTGGTGCACAGCGGTGGACGTCGTCGCACATTCCGGAGAGGTGGTTGGAAGGAAGACAGGGCTGCACGTCGGTTTGCAGTCCTCCCCAACATTCTTGCGCTGTATCCCCTCCTGGCTGGACACATTGCTGCACAGAGACCGGTTGCGGGCGCACCGGTCGTCGTGGCTGCACGTAATGAAGCTCGAGAGGCGGGCGCCCCTCAGGCGCGGCAGCCCGGAATGCCGTCTGAAGCTGTCCTCACCGCAATCGCCGCAGCGGCCAAGGAGAAGTATCCGGACACATCTGCCCAGGTTGGTGGCGGTGGCGCCAGTCAGGCGGATCTGCTCCCCGTCTACGTGATGCTGGAAGCGTTAGCCACTCAGGTTGGTCCTGATCTGGATAACTCCCCTGATCTCTTTCTGTACGAGCGGTTGTTTGCGTTCTTGAAGATCGCGTCGGCGGCGGAAGGGCTTGGATACATGATGCGGGAAGTCCTGATCACGATGGTGCGCACAAGCACGGGGCGTCCGATTGTGGAAAAGGCGCTGGGATCATCAATGTCGTTCTCGCTTCTGTGCTCTGCGTTAGCGGGACATGTGTGCGGTGAAATTGATGGTTTGGATGAAGCGCCAGGAGTCGCGCTGCTGACCGATTCGAAGAATATGGCGACTTTACAAGGGATGTACTCCGACGCAGCAGACCAGGCTCAACCCATCACAACTGAGGATGTGCAGACGCTCAAGGCAGAGGTAGCTGAAAAGATTGTGGCCGCCGGCCCCCCTGCAGAGGTGGCGGCACCGGCACCGGCACCGGCACCGGTCGTGGAGACGGCAGATGACCTATTTGTGTGGCCGGTGGGTACGACGGCGGATGAACAAGTGCCTGGATGGCGCCCGTCTCCTCCAGAGAAGGAGGAGGATCTTCCCGACACTGCACTGAACACGCCCATCCCAGGTGGGCGCCGTCGCCGTCGCCGCAGTCGCCGCAACACCCGCAGTTTCTTGCCTCACGATCGCTATAGAACTCATCACCACATCTGAAGATCGCTCAGCTGGAGACCGCACGACGACGTCTCACCCTCGAGCTTCTGATTGACCTCCTCCAGTGTCTTGTCATCGGGCAGCTCATCCTGTCCGTCAGGCAGTCGGGACTCATCTACCAGGATATCCACAAAGCCCGTGCCGCAAGGAGGCTTCTGACCAAACATGATGTTCGCAGACACACCCCGCATCGTATCAAACTCAGCACCCATTGCCGCATTGAACATGTTCTTGCTGGTCTCCTCAAACGAGGACCGAGCCAGAACACCCGTCTCGTTCTTGTTCATGCCGAACCGGTTCACCGCCACAATCCGACCACTGAAGGTCATGCTGTCCACCAGCACCGAGAGGTGGTGGTAGTTCACCTTCTCCTGCACGAAGACCTCAGAGCACTCCTCAAAGATCGCCAGACGAGCCGCCTCAATGCCGAACACATCATTGATCTCGTGGATATCGTTCGAGAAGGTGCGGGTCCCGTCCGCACCGGGGAACACCATGAGCTGGTACATGTTGGTACCATCCACATCCAGCACATACTGCTCCTTCTGTGAGTAGCCGCCCACCTTCTCATCGTAGATCAGCTCATTCTTCACCTTGCGGAGATGCACACCACCCACACCATCCACGCCCGTGAGCACCGTATCCAGGATCTTGTCCTCCAGGAACCGCAGCTGCGTCGGCGTCTTGATCACATTCTCGTCAAAGGTCAGACGCAGAATCAGCTTGGACGCCTCGGCATTGGACAGCATCGCCTCCGCCTTGACGTTCTTGCCGTCGCCGATCGAATGCATACACTCCAGGATCTTCAGGGGCGAGTTCCGCAGCTTGGCCTGAACCTCCGTCAGATCCAGCACGTTGCGGGATGCCATCTCCAGATCATTCAGCTCCAGGCGCATGATCCATGGGGATGCACACGATGCCTCATTGGCTACTGTGAACTCCTGATAGAGTGCCAAGACCTCTGCGTCCTCCTCTACGACCGTGCCCGTGGATGGCGGATCGTAGTAGATGCGCACTGACTTGGTAATGTCCCGCAGGGTCGTGCGCTGGATCTCCTTCATCTTGGAGATGACGGCATCCTGGTCATACGCAAACTCCGGCTGGAGGTAGACCGTGTTGCCCGGACGCTTCGGGTTCGCAGATGCAGACAGCAGCTCCTCCAGACGAGGCACACCTGAGGTCGCGTTGGCCTTGGCTGTACCTGCCGAGTGGAAGGTGTTCAGGGTCAGCTGCGTCGTCGGCTCACCAATCGACTGAGCAGCCAGAGCGCCCACCATCTCACCCGCGTGAACCAGACTCTTGATGTAGCGGAAGCGCACATCGCGCATCAGCTCATCAAACAGCGCCAAACTGAGGCGGTGCACGACAATCGCCTTCTTCGGTGCCAGGTAGAAGCGCAGGAGTGCGTGGAACACCTTGCTCTGTGGGAACTCCTTGATGAACCGGTTCAGGGCACCCACCACGTGCGCAGGTGTCAGATCCGTCTTGGTGGCATAGGTGTTTCCATACTTGGTCAGCAGACGCTTGAGATTGACGGGTGCGAGAACCGTGTCATTCTTGCGGGAACGGAACACGGACTTGACAAACAGATCCCGGTCGGCGATCAGCTCCTCGACCAGATCTGGCGTCTCCTCCACAGACTCAGTCAGGAACGGGTTCACATCGCTCGGCGTCAGTGCATAGTCCCGGTAGATGTTCTCCAGCGTCATCAGAGGCAACTCACAGGTCTGCGACTCCACGGCCACCGTATCCACACCATCCTCACCGTAGACGAACTGGATGACCGAGCCCGTCACGTTGCGGACCGTGCCATCGTGCTCCACGTGCTGATCCTCCATGGACTTCATCAGGCGGCGCTGGATATAGCCCGTATCAGAGGTCTTGACGGCGGTATCAATCAGACCCTCACGACCAGCCTGTGCGTGGTAGAAGAACTCTGCAGGCATCAGACCATCCACAAAGCTGTGCTGGACAAAGCCACGAGACTCCACACCATCGTCATACCGAGCAAAGTGGGGCAGAGTACGATCCTGCAGCGTATACTGCACACGCTTACCCTCAATCAGCTGCTGACCCAGCAGCGCCACCATCTGCGTGATGTTCTGCTCACCACCCTTCGATCCCGAGTCAACCATCTGCACAATGCGGTTCGCCTTGTCCAGTGATCCAATCACCTTCGTGTTGATCGAGGCCGCAACGTCCTTCATAGCAGAGGAGATGTCATCCTCCAGCTGCTCACCATCGGAGAGACCCATCGTGTTCACGAACTGTCCGGCGTGAACCGCCGACAGGATCTTTGCCACCTTATCCCGTCCCTTTGCCAGTTCCTCCGCAACGAACTCGCGTGTGACCTGGTTTGCAATCAGATCCGACGTGCCCACTGAGAAGCCAGTATACAGGTTATACTGGGTCACGATGGACTGGATATCATTGATCAGCTGACCCGCGCGTTCAGGGCCAAAGTCAGCGTAGATCACGTGGAGGAGACCGCTCACGCTACCCTTCTGCAGGACATTGCCCTGCTCGAGCTGTCCATTCTTCAGATTGATACGACCCTTGTAGTTCATGACCGGGAACGCCGTCGAGATCAGCTCACTGCCCGTCCACGGGCGATCCTTGCGAGAGAACGGCAGCTTCAGTCGAGCCAGGATGTTCATGGCAATCGGCTCCGGTACCTCAATGCCTGGCTGCGTGATGCGGTAGGCACCTGTCATGGTGTCCTGAAACAGCTGGATGATCGGTCCATTCGTACGAGGACTGATGATATTGCGCAGAACCGAAGCAATGTAGCGCAGCTCCGTCGCCGATGCAATACTCTGCGGCACGTGCATGTTCATCTCATCACCATCGAAATCAGCGTTGTAGGGGCGGGTCGCTGAAACGTTCAGGCGGAAGGTCGAGTAGGGCAGTACCACGACGCGGTGCGCCATCATGGATGCCTTGTGCAGAGACGGCTGACGATTGAACAGCACAATGTCCCCGTTAATCAGGTGGCGGTGCACCACATCACCCTCGCGGATATCAATCGTCTCTGGGTTCACGTAGCGCAGAGAGACGGTGCGATCATCGGCCTTCAGGTAGACTGACTTGGCGCCCGGGTGCTTGTCCGGACCATTCTTCACGTAGCTGAGCAGACGATCCCGGTTGTAGGGGCTGACAATCTCGGGGAAGGTCAGGTTCGTGGCAATCTCCTCCGGCACACCGAGCTCATCCAGCTCAATGTTCGCATCGGGCGTAATGACCGACCGAGCCGAGAAGTCCACACGCTTTCCCATCAGGTTGCCACGCACACGTCCAGTCTTGGCGCCGAAGCGGGACTTCAGGGTGCGTAGAGGACGACCCGAGCGCTGGGCAGAGGGATCCATTCCCTTGATGTCATTGTCCACGTAGGTCGCCACGTGATACTGCAGGAGAGCCGTATACTTGTCCAGCACCTCTGCCGACTCCTCCTTCTCAATCTTCTCACGGATCTTGTCGTTTGCTCGGAGGATATTGATCAGCACGTGCGTCAGATCGTCCTCCATGCGCTGGTTGTCGTCCATGACCACCGACGGGCGAACCGTCAGGGGCGGGACAGCCAGCACCGTGCACAACATCCACTCGGGACGAGCAAACTCCGGGTTCAGACCGATCAGGCGGCAATCAGCGTCCGTGATGCGCTGGAAGGCACGGAGGATCATCTCCGCCTGGAGATTGATCGGCTCTGCAGTCGGATCTAGCAGCTGTCCCTCCAGAGTCGCCGCCTTACCCAGGACCTTGGCGATCTTCTTGAAGATAGGCGTCTCGCAGTGGGGGCACTCAAACGGCTCATCCTTCTTGGGCGTAGGACGGAGATCACGCACCTCCTTGAACCGAGACAGACCTGTAGACTTCAGATCCTTCACACTCTCCTCCGACGCCAGAGGCTTGGAGCAGTTCAGGCAAATCACGTTTGCCAACTTCTCTACCATATCGAAGAACTGGTACAGGTAGACCGGGCGACCCAGACGGATATGACCAAAGTGGCCAGGACAGAACTGGTTCGTCTGCTTACACGTGGGACACACCTTGCCGTTTTCAATGACGCCAAAGCGAGCATCGAAGACGCCATTGGGGATGGGTTGATTGTTCTGGTAGGTCTTGTCGGTGGTGACCTCCACGACGGAGCGCTTGAGGAGATTCTCGGGGTTGGAAATGCCGAACTGGACACCGACGATAGTATCACCCATGGTTAGTATCTCTTACTCTTGTGTGTAGACTATTCCGTTTTGCTCAGAACCACCTGTAAATGCGAGACCATAGGGAAGAGCTTGTGATGCACACGAGCGACCCACTCCAACCACAGAATGTTCGTCGCCATCGTGCTGATGAGTAGCAGAGTAAAGATCGTCAACTCTTGCGACGGCTGTAGCTTGAACAGCTGCAGCACAGGATCAATGAAGCTTGCGGTGTCTCCAATCAGCTTCTGCTCCACCTTGGAACTCACACATCCATTGAAGAGTACGTGTTGCAGCCAGACACACGTGACCAAGAACAGGGTCGCCGTCTGCAGCCAAAACGCAGGGTAGACCAAGTGCGAGAAGGCAACCAGAAAGATCAGCGCATAGCCCAGAAAGTAGTGGACAATGCGGAGGATTCTGCCCTTCTGCGCATCGTCCGTTTCCCAAAAGATCACCTTATGAACTGCCCACTCCCAGTGTTCCACAGCCCAGGCTTCCATTACTCTGTATAGTGTAGAGAGTGTTTGAGATACAGCACCGCAAGAGCTGCCGCCATGGCGTTCAGTACGCAGTAGGTCGTGTCCTCATGTGTGTGGTCATAGTTGGTCCCGAACAGGTGATCCAGTACATCCGGTCCGTAGTTGACCCGAGTGTCCTTGTGGTGGCGACCATGAGTGGTGGATCCGACCACCGAGTAGTTGATCATGTGAATGGAGATCCACATGAACGAGCCCAGCAGCACAATGCTCGTCGGAATGAAGTGGAAGCCCGTTGCAGACTGGACCCAGATTGGCAGGAACGTCCAAAAGAACAGCTCCCACACCGTCTCACTAAGGAGTTCAAGACTCCGATTCGTGATGGGCTTCGGGATGCCGTGATGTCCCCAAATGTGAAAGACGGGATAGAGCACAGCCGAGTTCGTAGGGATCCAATGCAGTGCACGATGCGACCAATAGAGCCACATCGGCATGAAGACAATGCCACTCAGCAGATACAGCGGATCACAAGGATGCGTGAGCAGATACGCACACCATGTGAAGACAGCGCCCATCAAGAGGTGTCCATGTTCAATAAAGTCGGCGACGCGGTGCCGAAAGGACATTGTGATTACCGAAGAGAAAAGGAGACCTCCCAGAACTCGTCATTGCTGAGAATGCGCTTCACGGCGCCGTGGTCGTAGGTGTCGTTGAGCTTCTCCACGAACTTCTCGTACTCTTCGCCCCGCTTCTGCTTGAACAGTACGCCCTGCTTGAAGCGTGTGGAGCGAATGACCAGCAGGATGTCCTTTGCGAGATCGGAGGTGTCCTGTGCAAGAATGTCATACTCTCGTTCGTCGTCCTTCAGCTGGCGGACAATCGATGACCAGTGATCCAGTGTAAGATAGTAATCCATCTTTACTTATACACGTAATAGAAAGTGACCGTCGATATTCCGGGTGCACCAGATAAGGTATTGAAGGTTGCAGCCACCGTCCATGACGATCCGCTACCGGCTACACGTGTGTCTATAATTGGGTAGTTTGAGAAGGATGGCTCAACACCATTGATAACCATACTCGTTGCAGCCACACCCGGTGAGTATGTCGCAGTCGAGGTTGTGTTCAATGGGTAGGATATAATGATAACGCCTGAGCCGCCTCTGGCACCAGGACCAGTACCAGTTGTACCTCCGTCGCCCCAGCCTCCTCCCCCTCCGCCTCCTGTAGCTAGGACTCCGTCCGTTGGCGATATGCGAGTACTTGTTGTGTCTGTGTAGCCGCCATTTCCAGCGTTTGAACCGCCGTAGGCTCCACGGGATATGTTTTGATAGGTAGCGCCACCCCCTCCACCGCCGCCGTACCATACGCCATTATATAGATATGCGCCGCCGCCCGCGCCACCAATGTATCCGCTTTCAAAATTAGAAGAGGCACCGCCAACGGACAGCGCACCCCCTCCTCCGCTCCCGCCGGCTATGAACGTGTTTTTGCCCCCATTATTCCCCAGATTCTGAACCGTAGTTCCAGCTGGATTTGTCCCGGTAACTGTGCCTAATATCGATGTACCGCCATTGTTCGATCCCGCGCCACCACCGCCGCTACCACCATTGCCACCAGTCGCCCCCGGCGGGGACGGGGTCGGGCCGCTCCCGCCCTTGCCCCCTCCCTTTGCACGAAAGGATGTAACACCAAACAAAACCCATGCAGCATCTAAGCCAGTCCCGTTAGCATTCGTGTAAGCTGGATCTACACTCATTGAATACGATCCCGGCGTCAGACTGGTAATATTGACTAGAAGCACCCCTCCACCACCACCACCACCACCGCCGGTGCCGCTGCCGCTGCCGCCGCCGCCACCTGCACCCACGAGCAGGATTTGGATGACGTCGTTATTAGGATTCGAATTCAAGGTAAAAAACTGAGTCGACGTGAAGGTGTGGTACTTGCGTCCGCCCGACGTTGTGATCGTCCCGCCCGTTGCATCGATCGAACCCGCCGACACAACGGATGCCGACCCTGATCCCATGGTGTATTCAACGCCTATTGCAGGACCCTGTACACCCTGATCGCCCTGAGATCCTGCGGGTCCCCTCGGTCCCTGTGGTCCCTGTGATCCAACGCCTCCAAGTGCACCTGTATCGCCCTGCGCACCCTGTACTCCAGCCGCTCCTTGCGGCCCCTGTACGCCCTGAGATCCCTGAACACCAGTAGACCCCTGGACGCCAGTATACCCTTGAGCGCCTATCGTTCCCTGTACGCCCGTCGGTCCCTGTACGCCCGTCGGTCCCTGTACGCCCGGTGTACCTACAGGACCCTGTGGGCCCGTGACGCCCTGTGGGCCCGTGACGCCCTGTGGGCCCGTGACGCCCTGAAACCCCCGAGCCCCCTGTGTTCCCTGAACGCCGATCGCGCCCTGTATGCCCTGAAATCCCTGCGACCCCTGTGGGCCCTGGACGTTTGCAACCCCCTGTACGCCCTGGGAGCCCTGTACACCCTGTGGCCCCTGAAACCCCTGTGTGCCCGTGGCGCCCTGGAATCCCTGTGAACCCTGTGCCCCTACGTTTCCCTGTGTACCTACTGGACCCGTGGCATTCTGAAACCCCTGCGAACCCTGAACCCCCTGCGCCCCCTTTACGCCCTGTGCCCCTTGTACTCCAGCACCCTGTGTGCCCTGGTACCCCTGTGTGCCCGTGACGCCCTGCGGCCCCTGTACACCCTGCGACCCCTGGAAGCCAATCGTACCCTGTACACCTTGCACACCCATGGTGCCCTGTGTTCCCACTGCGCCTTGGGCGCCCGTGAACCCAGTAGTTCCAGTGTAGCCCGTAGATCCAGTATACCCAATGTAGCCGGTCATTCCAGTATTACCCGCAATTATGTGTCTAGGCCCTTGAACTCCCTGGTACCCTGTAGTCCCTCTCGCCCCCTGAGTACCTTGTGATCCACTGGATCCGGTTGTACCCGCCGGTCCAATGGGTCCAGTGGGTCCGGTCAAAACTGAAGTACCCGTGTATCCAGTGACACCCGACACTCCAGTGACGCCCGTTGCACCTGTTATCGCCGACCGTCCCGCATAGCCGGTAGGCCCAGTTGCGCCCGATGCACCCGTTGGTCCAGTTGCACCCGTATTGGCGAGTTCACCACTTGGTCCAGTATATCCATATAGACCCCTGCGCCCCGTCGGACCAGCTGCACCCGTGTATCCAGTAGGACCCGTTACCCCGGATGGCCCAGTTACGCCCATGAAACCTGTAAATCCAGTTATGCCCGTCGCTCCCGTGGTTGCAGACGCTCCACTGGCTCCCTGCGCACCCCGGGCACCCACTGGTCCAGTGAAGCCAGTGTCGCCAGTGTATCCGGCCGGACCTGTCAATGCCCCGGTAATATAGGTTGCAGGGGTGCTACACGACGTTGAAGGATTGGGGGAATAGGAGGTGTACATTCTTACTAATTCACGGCGTAATAATACAGCGTATATCCTGCGGTCGTACCTGTGCCCGTTCCAATCAGTTTTTGGACAATGTCCCAGTTGGGGCCTGGACTCGAAGTCGGATACAGTGCCGTAATGCCCCCTACATTCGCAGCTCCAGACGTGTTGCTTGCGCCCTGAATGAATATTGCCTTGGTAATTGGAACTGTAGTTGATGCAGTCTGAGTCTCAGGAGTCGACGCGCTAAGAGCGGTAAACGATGTCGTATTGGATCCGAGCGTCAGAGTGGTTGTAGGCCCCTGATTACCCTGAGGCCCCTGGGCTCCGCTTGGCCCAGGTACGCCCTGCGGTCCCTGTGACCCGTTTGTTCCGTTTAGTCCCTGGCTTCCAATAGCACCCACAGCTCCCTGCGGTCCCTGAACGCCCTGCGGTCCCTGAGACCCTACAGAGCCCTGGGGGCCGGTCGGTCCCTGAAATCCCTGGGGCCCCTGCGCTCCGGTTGCACCCTGTACGCCCTGGTTTCCCTGTGGACCGGTTGCCCCCTGCGACCCCTGCGACCCCTGCGAACCGGTTGGTCCCTGTGCGCCCTGAAATCCCTGGGGGCCGGTCGGTCCCTGAAATCCCTGAGGCCCCTGCGCACCAACGGACCCCTGTACGCCCTGGTTTCCCTGTGGACCGGTTGGACCCTGAGTCCCGGTCGGACTTGATCCTTGTACGCCCTGCGTCCCCTGGTATCCCTGGGGGCCGGTCGGCCCCTGTGTGCCCTGAAATCCCTGCGGCCCCGTGGGTCCCTGAGCACCAACGGAACCCTGTACACCCTGGTTTCCTTGGCTTCCAGCTGGTCCCGTGGGTCCCTGTGTGCCCTGAAACCCCTGCGACCCAGTGGGTCCCTGTACGCCCTGTATGCCCTGAAACCCCTGCGGCCCCTGTACGCCCTGAAATCCCTGGGGGCCGGTTGGACCCTGTGTGCCAACAGGTCCCTGTACACCCTGCGTACCCTGAAACCCCTGCGGCCCCTGTACGCCCTGGGAGCCCTGTACGCCCTGTGGACCAGTGGGTCCCTGAAACCCCTGCGTTCCCTGGGGACCAGTTGGACCAATAGGACCAATGGCGCCCACCGGGCCAACGGGACCAGTGAACCCCTGCGGCCCCTGTACACCCTGAAAGCCCTGAGTTCCAGCCGGACCAGTGGGGCCTTGGACACCCTGGACACCAGTCTGACCTGTATAGCCAGTAGCTCCAGTTGGTCCTGTCGGACCCGTGTATCCAGTATAGCCAGTATACCCAGTGACACCCGTGAAGGTGACGGATCCAGGAATGCCCGTGTGACCCGTGGGACCGGTGACCGTAGATGCGACACCTGTTGGACCCGTGTTCGTCGCCGTACCCGCGGCACCCTGCGGTCCCTGTAGGCCCTGCGGTCCCTGTACACCCTGCACAGTGCTCGTAGGCCCCGTGACGCCCGTGTATCCCGTATTACCAGTATATCCCGTTGGACCCTGAGCACCCTGGGGTCCAGTAGGTCCCGTATTGGTCGTGGCTCCCGCAATACCTGTGAATCCCGTGGACCCTGTTGGGCCGACCGAACCTTGTGCTCCCCGCGCCCCCTGTGGTCCCACGGGACCTGCACATGCATTGGGGACGTTTGTAACAATGCCCACTCCGGGTACGTACCGTGAGAGGAACGAGCTCATCTTGTTCTTTCTGGGTGTTAAAAAACATTCACGAGCTGCGCGATGTCCCTAGAAGCAATCAACCTGGATACCTACATCGTGTATGTGCGGTGAATCTGTCTGGAAGTGGACACTCAGGTAGTCGCCCGGGGCAAAGTCCACAGACGTGTTGTAATATGTGCCCACAAGCGGGGTTCCGCTGAGAGTAACGGCGATCGAGGTGGCTCCGTTCGGCGCAACTGGATAGGTTCCCGTCGTGGCTCCCGTTGAGTTCTTACAGACCGTGATCACGGTGGTATGCCCTGCGCCCGGACCCAGTGCGCAAAAGACTGTCAATCCCGACACAATCAACGGCTGCTGCACACGATAGCGGGCAACTGGAATCGTGTCATCGGGATACTTTGGAGTGGAGTTCGTAAAGAACTGTGTGCCCGGCCATAACCATCCCGCTGTTGTGTTTGTGATGGTTCCACGGCACCCGTAATAAATGGTTGTCGGATATATGTAGGTCGTGAAGCCCTTGCCACCGGCGGACTTGGTCACCAAATCCGTGCCGGGTCCCACCTGAATACCCGGCGACGCCAGGTAGGTTGGATCGGCGATGGTCGCTGGATTCGTCTGCAGAATGTCGGAGGACGTATAGGTCTGCGCTCCGGTTGCCTTGACGCTGCCGACGGTCGTACTGCGGCACTGCACGGAGCCTAGATTGTTCGCATCTCTTGCTTCCATTCCTACGTAGGATCCCGCAAAGTTGGAGTTGGTCGGTGGGGCTGCGACGTAGATGTTCGTATCACGCAGTGTCGCAATGTTGCTGTTCGTCACGATCATTCCCCGTTTGTTGCCCGATCCATTGCCGTAGACGGCAATCGTGCAGCCCTTGATGCAGTTGAAGAAGAAGGTCGTATACGAGCCACCCGTTCCATCAAACTGAACGCCATAGAGGTTGTTGGAGGACGTATAGGGCATGTTCGCATTGCACACGTTGATCGTAGACACTCGGATCTTTGACGAGATGGATGCAGTTGACCCAAAATACAAGCCGACCAAGTTATTAGATCCAGTATACCCAGACCCACCGATCGTGATGTTCAGGTCTTCTATACGCGTGTTGGATCCGACGTTAAACAGAGCCGTGTTCTGTGTGGGATTCGAGCACTGGATCACGCAGGTCTGAAGATTGATACCGCGCAGACAGGTTGTCGACGGAAGCTGAAGTAGCGGATACAAGGTCTCGCCAATGTTGGTTGTGATCGTTGCGTTGGTTCCTGTGGGGGAGATATCGTATACACCGGGCATTACCCAGATGGTCTTGTTGGAATACTGCGGCGACGCAACCGTTCCCGTAGGTCCGATGATCTTTGCGATTGCGGCCTCAATGGTCAAGAACGGCAACCCGCCAATATCCGCAGTGGCGTCATTACCATAGACCTTATCCACACGAGCCACGTTGCCCAGTACGGTTCCCGTAGGCCCTACTATTCCCGTTGGACCCGTTGGTCCCGTGACTCCCGTCCCGACATAGGGGAGTGCATTCCATCTACGCACACCGTCGCCTACTTTCATCTGACCTGTATCCGTCTCCACGCCTGGCTCACCCAATTGCAGAAGGGGGTTGGTTGCAGTCCATGTCCCTGATGTGTCTCGGCGGAGCTGAAACCTACTTGGGGTTGTCACACATGGCCCCGACATTGTTATACAGCACAGACAATTGCATCTGCACCTCCGCCGTCCACGTTCATACCGGCGACTGCATTGCCATCCAGCACGTTGCAGTACTCGGCCATTGCGTCGCCGCCGTTCAATACCGCGGCGCATACGGCCACCGCACGTTTACATAGACCAACATGAGTGTCCGTGAGCATGTAGACTTCAACCACGCCTGTCGTGAACCCAGTCGTGTGCGTCGTCTCCTTCATGACCCCACCGGATGCACAGAACCCATCTGCCGTCGCCTTTCTTCGAACGGATTGCGTGTACATAGAGGCATCGCGATTACCGCTCGAGGTTACCCGTTCCTTGCCCGTAGCGATCGGGACCAAAAAACCAGGCACATTGGGTACTTGATCCAATTCAGGCAGTTTGGATTGTTGATAGGACGTGTAGGCAAGGAAGGTTAAAAAGAAGGCAGTGAAGATGCCTGTGATGCCGAATTTCATTGTGTTCCTCTGCGATTAGATCGCATCCACGTTGACCTCGGCCTCGTCCTCCTCGAAGACAATCTCCTCCTTGGCATCCGCCTCGGCAGACGCGTCCTTGAGGAACAGACGCGCATCTGCGTTCGGCTTGATCTTGCGATACCGCGCCACCTGCTCGGGCGTCATGACTGCCACGATCTCGTGCGTCTTGCCACCCAGGTCCGTCTCGGCAACAATGACCAGACTGCCAATGTCTACCCAGACCGACTTCTTACCCTTGCCACGCATTCCACCCCGCAGTGGCGCCTGCAGCATGTAGCCTTCCCCTTGATCATTGAAGTGCGCAATCTCCATGCGCCCACATCCCAGTCGCCGTACGACCTTACCGATGACGACACCCGCCGTGTCTGCCTCGGTCATGTAATCTTCCAGCAGTGCATCTCCCTTGAGCCGATTGTTGCGAGCCTTGTTTCCTTCGGAGTTCTTCTGAGACTTGTGGCCGGAGCCGCCAGTCATATTGCGAGGCATTTTGGGCAAGGTCTGTTTGTTCCTCTGCAGCGGATCCATTTTGGGGAGAGTGGCTGAGGGTTTTTCTGTGGTGTGAGGCGGCCGGTGATCGTCTAAAATGGATCGCCGGGCCCCCAGAAAACAGGATCTTGGGGCGACCAACGAACAAAATGACGTCTATCATCATCAACAGCTTCTACCGCGCGCTCTGCAGCATCAACGACTACACGCCGATCAAGGACATGGATATGAAGAAGCTAGCGGTCACGCTAGTGGACGCACTTTATCCTGAGGACGGATACATCACACTGGAGGATGACCCGCGGGGCAGCCTGCGGGTTCACCTGGACGACAGCTTCCTGAATCGCGTGCGCGATCAGATTGCCAAGGGTCTGGAGCTCAAGGAGGCTACGGAGGCAGCCGGATTCAAGGCACAGGAGCCCATCAAGCAGGAGGTTGAGGTGCCGGTGGCTGCCGCTGCACCCGCACCCGCACCCGCACCCGAGGTCAAGGAGGTCAAGACAGAGGCACCTAAGCCTGCACCGGCGCCTAAGCCGAAGGCCGCTCCCAAGCCGAAGATGACGGAGGAGGAGAAGGCTGCAGCAAAGGAGGCCGAGAAGGCAGCGAAGGCTGCAGCAAAGGAGGCCGAGAAGGCAGCGGCGAAGGCTGCAAAGGAGGCTGAGAAGGCAGCCGCTAAGGAGGCCGAGAAGGCCGCCAAGGAGGCTGAGAAGGCGGCTGCGAAGGCCGCACCCAAGGCGAAGTTTGTGGGCAATCTGGAGAAGATGAACCCCACGCAGGTCAAGACGTGGAAGAAGGTCGCCGCGGAGGCCAAGGTTGAGCTGACGGACGACCACACGACCCGGTTCCTGGCGGCAATGAACGGGCTGGACAATAAGGTGTATAACCAGAAGAAGCTGGAGGTGCATATGGCGGAGTTCTTCGCCCCGCCTCCGCCGGAGGAGAAGACGGAGGAGCGTGAGTGCTACCCGGTGATCTTCCAGGGCAAGACGTACGACGTGAGCCTGGATGGCTCGGTCTTTGAGGAGCAAGTGGATGGTAAGCCTGCCAAGAAGGTGGGACATGTGGGCATGGCACTCTTCACGGGCATGACGATGCCCAACCCGGTGGATTACAGCGACTAAATAACCCAACACAAAACCATTACTCATTCACTTATTTTTCACATCATCGTGTGGCAGGTCGGGCACGGCTTTTTGCACAGACCCAGGAAGCAGTTGGATTGCGTGATGACGTCAGGGGCACGAGGACCCATGAACGGACCGGCCAACGGGTCCACCTGGGGGAATGTGCGAGTATCACGAGCATTTTGGGCTGCATTGGCATCCACCTCCGTGCGCAGGAGAGCAGTATAGGCACCCGCACCTGACATGGGGTTCAGAATGAAGGGGATCATTGTGTTGAATACGATTCGCAGTGCGCTTGGTGCAGACGTGGCTGTCTTCACATAGAGTGCAATAGTCGATACTCCATTGCTCGGCGAGATGCCGGTGATGGACGCCTTTCTTTCGTCTGTTTTCAGCTCGAACTGAAATCCAACGGGCACACCGAGTGTATAGTAATAAAGGAACCCTGACAGTCCAGTCGCCTCAATAGGAATAGTATAGGGAACATACTGGTACAACACATAGTTAGTCTGCACGGGTTGCACAAAGGTCAAGGACCCACCTGGGATTGTGACGCTGCCCGGGAACGACGAGGTATTGGAGAAGGGTGTGGACAGCATACGGGTGAAGACAGCTGAAGCAGTTGGTTGACTTGAATAGTTGAACGCACCGTTGCTGTTCGTGAAGCTACTCGAAAACGCCGCATCGATGGCCAATGTAACCGACCGCGGTGAGTTAGATGCACTTACGCCATTTGCCGAGTAGGTTCCTCCGATCGTCCATCCGTTTGCATTCACAGCAATTGATGACCAGATGTTATCGTTTGCAGGAAAGATCGTCCAGTTCGACAAGTTGAGGGAGGACGCAATGATATTCGAGCTATTCGAGCCTATACCGCACAGAACCCACCTGCCGTTTCCATAGACGAGATCGTTGATGATCACGTTCGGACCGACTAGATTAGGCAGGTCCACGGCCTGAGTTGTCCAGGTCGCACCGCTATCCGTGCTCACACTGATGGGAGCATTCGCACCTAGCTCAGTTGACTTTGCAGATCCAACGGCTACAATGGTCGTATTGCTCACCGCAAACCGGCGAACGTTGGAAAAGAGGGGAGGTGTCGCAGGTGTAGACCATGTCTTTCCTTCGACCGAATACAAGACGTTCGAGTAGAAAAGGGAACTATCGCCAAACTGCCCATAGACGTAGTTGGGGGCAATATATTGCAGCGTACTCTGGCTACTTGCGTTCGTGAAGTTGCTGTTGGCATCCGTCCACTGTGTTCCCCACGAACCTGAGTTTGCGGCACGAGTAAAGGTCGTTATCCTCGTTGACTTGACCACGACCATCCAGTTGGAGACGGAATCACTCGCAACGCATCCAAACGGGCCAGTGGGCGACAAACTTGTTCCGGCCAAGGTCGACGTAAACGTACCCAATGTGTTCGTCGTCGTATTGTAGGTGGCTTCGTAGACGTTCGAAGGAGTGATTGCGACAAAGGTCGTCCCGTTGCGCCCAAAGTCGGGGTAGGTGGGAACTGTCGCAGGAAAAGCCGATCCAAGTGCCCGGTAAGTCCACGGATATCCGGCATTGATGCGTACCCCCGCCGTCGTTACTTGAAATGGGTACGTGTTTGTCGAGCTAAGGTTGGCATAGTTCGATCCAGTGTCTGATGTAATTAAGGCCCACCCCGCCAGAATAAAGGGTGTTGGTGTGTTGCTGAGGGACATCACAGCAGTCGTTGTGGTCGTGACGCCCGCATACGATGCAGTAATGTCTGTGGCATACCGAGGGAACGGCGCCGAGATGGCCGTGAAGTCGCCAGACAGCGTACCACCTGCTGACATGGCCAAGACGGGCTGTGAAGGATACTGGAGCGGATAGAGGTTACCAATGCTATATGTTGGGTTTACTGCCGTGCCGCTTGAGTATTGAGCTGTCTGAAATGAAGCACTAAAAAGCCCTCCGGAAATTGGATCGGTTCCGTTCGTCTGCACAATAAGGAGGTTGTCTGCAATCGCTGTATACGTAACCGTCAGAGACGCTGTTGTGGGAGGTGGCAGGTATCCGGTCGTCGCTGTAACGATGAAGGTTGAACTCGTCGCACCCGTTAACGTTCCAGACAGTACGCCCGATAGACTCAATGAGAGCCCTGCGGGGAGTGCTGGGGACGTAAAGGATTGGATGGAACGCCCACTTGTGGTGGTCACGATAAACTGGTAAGGGGTTATTGCCTTGTTCTGGACAAAGGTCGGTGCATACGTTGGCCACGTAAAGGTGTCATGATTGATCCTGAAGTTCGTGTTGGTATATGTCGCAAACGCCCCTAGTGAATCCGTTGCTGTGAAGACGATAGGTCCGGGTCCGAAGTTGGACGTCGGGGTTCCCGTGAGGTATCCGGTCGTCGAGTTGAGGGTCAGTCCATAGAGCGAAAAATCCACGGAGGACGTGTACGTAATGGGCGATCCTGAGGTTGCCGTCGCCGCGACATGGAACTCAGTGTCCGTAAGTTTGCGAGACACGATAAAGGTGGGGTCAGCAGGTTGGTATGTGAAGCTCACGACGTCGGGGTTGATGGTGATGGAGAGGACGTTAGACGATACAACTGAATTGGAGTTTGTGGCGGTGAAGGTATAGTTCGAGGTCGATGCAACCGTGGGGGTTCCAGTGAACCACCATCGAGTAGGGTTCGTCGGCGAGTTGGAGGCAAGTGACAGTCCAGCGGGAGGAGCCGTTATCACAAAGTTGCGGATTCTTCCATTTCCGCTCGTGAAGAAGTAGCTCGTGGCAGTCACCACGACATCGTTGGATCCCAGTGGCTTTCCAACGTACAGCAGCGAAGAGGCTGTCCCCGTCATGCCCACTGCCTCTGCAAAGTTAAAGGTCAGACTTGTACTTCCCGTCGCCCTCGCAGTCGCATCACTGTAGCTTCCAGTCAAGGTCGTCACCAGGACGCCATTCGATGGAATAACTGCAATGTCTGACAGAGTGGGCGTTCCCGCGAGTTTGATCGTGTTGCTCCCACTAGGAGGTATATCGGTGGGATTGAAAGTGTACGCAGATGATAGGGGCGTACCACTGATGTCCGTGAAGTATACACCATTCGGCAGAGTCGACCATGAATATACGAAGTTATTTGACCCCACGTAGGAAATCGTTTCGGGCAGAATAGATGTGAAGGTTGCGGTCGGGGTACTCGCACGGGTCAGGCCTGAAAAGTTGACCGCAGCCGGTGTGATCCGGACAATGGGTGAGTCCACCTGAATCGCAAGGGTCGTCGTCGTGATATCTCCAGTCGTTGTGTTGCTTCCATAGATCTCGTAATTGCGCCGAGACTGTTTCAGAAAGGGCTTCCCCACAAGGGTATTTGACGTAGAGAAGGAGAGTCCAGTTGGAAGCGCGGGGGTTGTGAACAGACGATCAAACGTGATGCTACTACGAGGTGGATTTGAGAACGTGGGTGCGGTTCCAAAGGTATTGCTGACATTCTCGTATTGGTAGAGTATGAAGGGCGAAGCAGGAGATACGATGATCCGACCTGCAGAGATCGTAACCGGATACGTCAGAGAGTTCACAATCGTCGTTCCGCTCATCAGATCAATCACAAGCAAAAAGGTAGACGCGTAGGATGCAGGTGGCGTACCTGTAAAGTGCACGGTTGCTAAGTCGCTCGATGTTGAGCAATACGGTGCAAGTTGCGCAGAGGATCGAGTGTATCGAAGAGTTAGTGGTGTACCGATACCCGTGAGCGTGAAGTCATAGTCAAAATCCTCGTACTTGTACAGATTGATCGGTACACCGGAGGGAACAGGTGGATCTGCAGTAATGGAGGAGAGGAGAACAGTCACTGTTGTCGAAAGCGTCCCGACACTGATTGGAACACCTGAGATGTACGCACGGATCGTGAGGGTTGCACTCAATGGCGCAACCACTCCAGAAGCTGTGTAGAAGTTGACAACCGTGTTGCCCGCATAGGATGACAGGTAAGGGGTGAGACTTGAAGACGAACTCGTAAAGTCAAGAGTGACATCCGCTACATCGACCGGAAGAGAGAATGCGTACGACAGCGGCACATACGTGTAGGTTAAAAAGGGTGTCGCAAAGGTCGGCGACGAAAGTATGGGAATAGCCGTTACGGTGACATTATTCGTGTAGTTCTCGAATACCACGCCCGTTCCCTCCGAATACAGCTGGAGATTCAACGACATGGGCGCTGTAGTGGGAACATACGTGAACCCCGTGGCGCTTCCAAACGCAACGCTCGTATTCGGTGGACCAATGAGCGAAGTAAGGTCTGTGGTTGACCCATTGTTGCGAATGAGTGGGGTTTCCGTTCCTAGGTGATACACGGAGGTGATTGGTGTTGGACTATAGTAATTGAAGGTGATGGACGGTGTTGACGTAAGTCCTGTGTAGTTCACGATCAATTGAATCGTAGTCGGCAGGAAACTATCTCTCAAGCACAGAGCATTCACAGGTAGCCCCGGAGTTCCATTGTATCCGAGCGTGTACGACAGTGCGTCGCTTCCTGGGATGCACTGGATCGTTGCAGCTGAATTGTAGAGATGGGTCGTTCCGCTGATCGTGATTGCATTCCATCCAGCCGGGATGGTACCGAGTACGTCCGTGGCAACTGCGGTTGTGCCAGTATCAATCCTCCGAATGGAGTTATTCAGGTTATCGGCGACATAGAGATTTCCAGTGGCAGAATCGAGGGCGATGCCGTTGGGTTCATTGAACGAAGCCGCCGCTCCCGTACCGTCTGCATTTCCCGGAGAGCCCGATCCTGCAACAAGAGACACGCTGAAGGGACTGAGTGTGATTTGGCTGATGGTATGGGTTCCATAGTCGCTCACATAGAGTATCCCTCCGACGGGGTCAATCGCGAGTCCAAGCGAGCCTCCCGCAGTCCATAGAACGGAGGATGATCCGCCGAGTACGAGTGCATTCACATTTCCGTACCCATCTGTATGGTATAAAGTGTTAGCCGCGGTATCCAGTGCAAGTGCGTAGGGTGAATATGCTGTGGACAAAATGTCTGTGTCTGTGTGCGTAGTAAGGTCGCGGGACACGAGCTTACTGCTTGTGGACGCTGCAAGGTACAGTGTGTTGGTTGACGGATCCACTGCAAGACCCCAGTACTTTTGTTGATCCGAATAATCCAGTGCACCTTGCCATTCCGTCGTCACCTGGAGAGTGACAAGATTGATCACGCGAATCGATCCCGTATCCAGCTCAGATACGTACAATAACTGATTCGTCTCATCGAGAGCAAGTCCAATCGGGTGATTAATGATCGCCGAGGTGCCAAATCCGTCCAGCGCGAGAACACCGTCCAGGGATACTGCGCCACCCGCAATGATGGACTCAACCTTGGTCGATACAATGATCTTTCGTATGACGCCCTGTGCCGTGTCAGCTACATAAAGGACTCCATTTACGCTGTCGTACACAATGCCAGTGGGCAAATTCGTCTTGTAGACGTTGAAGATGTTGCACTTGGAGTAGACGCGAGACTGGGTGCCGTCGCCGTCAAAGGTGAGATAGTTGCTTCCGTTATTCGGCAAGGTACCATTCACAACAGACAAGGCAATCGATGGAGAAAAGTTGTACGGGTACAGGTTGTTAATATCATGAGCTGGGTACGTTACCGTTGCAGACGACACATTGGGCGGCGTGCCGAATCCCGGGAAAAAGGGTGGACTTGGCGGAACGTACACCGAGGTGCTCGTGATGGTTGTAACGAGATGCGTCGTCGTTCCCGTTGTGGTGCCAATAATTGGAAAGGCGCCACTGTAGTTAACAAGGGGTAGCGAAAGGTTATAGGAAGGCGGTGGGTTCCACGGGGTCGATGAACTAAATGCATACGAAAAGGGTTTGGCAGCGGTTATAGTCAATGGCGTCGTCAGTCCCTTGACTAGGGAGACATCAAGTGGCGAACACAGTGCAAACTGATTCGTCTGTGTGACGCCGGTAGGGTTCGTATACGTGATCGATCCAGTGGTTGACGACACGATGACCCACGTCCCGTTATTTGCCGCTGTTTCTGCGCCTGTGATATACACTTTGCTACCGGCCGTGTAGACGTTTGCGACGCCAGAGACGTATGTAGGTGCATAGGTAAACGTATAGGATACAGTCGCAGTTACGGTTCCGTTCCCGTTATTCGTGAATGCTGAAATGGAATCAAGATCCGGGTTCGGCACAACCGCCATTACTTACTACGGAGAGGTTTGGTTTAACTTACTGCCGCTCAGCCTTCTTCCGTGCATGAGTCAAGCTTGGACCCGGAACAGCCACCTTGACTACCTTCTTCTTTGGCTTCTTCTTCTCTTCAGGTTCCTTGGCTTTGGCTGCAGGTGCAGGGCCATCAGTCACGGGCGGCGCGGGACGTGTACTCTCCGTAAACCGAGCTGAAGCCGTCTCCATCGAGAGGTCCCGGTAAACCATATCCAGTTTGAGCTTCACGAGGCTGGAGTTGTCGTCCATACTCTTCCATGCGAACATTTCGTGTAGCGGACAACCAGGGAATAGGCTCAAATGGTATACGTTTTGTCTCTTCTTCGGCCTGAGCCGTTGCGTGATATTGAGTGTAGAGAAAGAACCCGAATCCTGCAACCACCAATCCAAGCATCACGATGTTCATCATCCACGATGAGGCTTGAAGTAGATCTTGTTTCCGTTGCAGCAGTCCGCTTTCGATTCGGCTCAAGTCGAAGGTGTCGACGAGGGTGTTTGTGACGTGCATTGTTCTGTAGCAGGAGACCATTGTACGCCAAGGAACGACAGCGTATCCTTGGCCCATGGATTCTTCAAGCATGAACACACTCTGATTTTTTGAGGATAGACAAAGACATAGCGTTCTAGATCATACAGCTGGCGACGTGTCCAGTTCTTGGTGCAGACGGTCTGCGTTCCATCGGTGTAGCGTAGTAGAGTGTAGTCCATTACGCAGCTGACTGGAGGCTGTGTGTATACGGGTTATTTTTGAAAGCGTCCAGCAGACCCGGCTGCTCGTTGCGGTTCGTGTAGACATCCTGCTTGAGCGGCTCCACATAGCGCTGAGAGCCCTGCTGGGAGGCAGACGGCGCCTGGCCGCCAAAGGTCATCAGAGGAGCCTCAAATCCGCGCGTGTTGTTGTGCAGCGACTCATCACGGTGCGTCTGCACATTGTAGGACTGCGGGCCAGCCTGGACTGTCATGCCGGCCACAGGTCCAGCCGGCGGCGCACGACCCTCCACCGTCAGCTTCATGAACTCTTGGAACGGTTCCGTAAATGCACGGATATACGTCATGCTACCCGCGGCAGCCGTCGTCGCCGGGTTGGCATTGAGCATTCCCATGGACTCGCGGTTCTGCAGCTTCATTATCTGCTCGGGGTAGAGCGTGCTGGCCTTCTGCTGACCCATTGTCGTATTGACGTGATCCAGCGAGCCATCGGCACCCGTGAGCACCTGGAAGCGATCCGGGCGGTTCTTCTTGACCGGTGCCTGGAGACCCATCTCGGTGATGTAGAACTTGCCCGGTGTCGGCTGAGATGTGTAGGTGACCTTCTCCTGTCCAATGACACGGAGCTCGTCGGTCGTCTTGGGCAGCGCATACTCGCGCATGGCATCCTGGTTGTAGCCACCCGACGGCAAGTTCGTGTAGCCGTCATTCACACCCGGACCCACCTGCAGCTGATCAACCGGGAAGGTGTTCTTCATGGCAAGAGACGTCGCCTGACGCTCCTGCTCCCACTCCGTCTCCACCGGCGTCTTCCACGGGCGACCATTTCCAGCCTCGGGCTTGAAGAAGGCCGGTGCTTCCTCCTTGTGAAAGAAGGTAGTTGTACCCTTGCCTGTGTAGAGATCCAGCACACCCTCCGTGGCACCCGAATACATGGACTGTGTCTGCTTTCCACCAAAGAAGGGCACCATGTTTCCATGACCCGTCTTATCTTGCAGGAGGGTGATCTTGTCAGTTGCAGACTCCTGCGCCTCGGGGTTGACGAACGTCTCCATCGGGCTAATCTTTACCTTCTTCTCACCCTGTGCAGACGCAACAGGCTGTGTGGCAAGGGAGTAGCCAAGGGCGGCCAAGCCGACAAGCATTGCGATCTCCATTTGTGTATCGCGCGAGACAAAATGGATATCCCTTTTGCCAAGGAAGTCAACCTCATACAAAATGCCTGCTACTACTCGCTCGTCCACTCGTCAGCAGCTCAGCGACAACGCCTTTGAGTCCAAGATGGATGAAGTCATTGCGAATCTTACGACCTGCACAGTTCGCATCAACCACGGAAAGCAGTGGACGGCTACGGATCAGCGGATGCTGATTCGCATGTGCCGTCATACGGAGCTGACGCCGGCCATGATGGCGCCCATCCTGGGTCGCACAGAGGAGTCGATCCGCTACCGCCTGGCTAGGCTCATCCACGAGCACCTGGATGGTCGCACGGATGAGGCCTCGATCAAGGAGGTGTCGGACTGGCTTCTCCCCCCTAACTAGGAACGGTTCTGATTCGTAAGCCGCGATTGTTCATTCGTAGGAAACGGCACCACCGCATGTAGCTGGGGCTTGAAGAGTAGCCATTGAAAAGCATACCGAGATTCTTTACCATTCTTTTCCACTGGCACCTCCGTCGGGGTAGCCATCTGCTTCCGGTCGAATCTAGGTGTCGGGACCACGGGAGGGAGCCTAGGATCCATTAAAATATGACGTCAAAATAATGCTGTGGTTCCTGTTAGGAGTCATTCTCATCCTCTTCGTCTATCTGCATGGATCGAAGGAACACTTCTCGGTGTTCGGGCGTGAGATTGCGAACTTCTCCCTCATGGGAGAGGAGACGTGTAGACCAGATGAGGAGATCGATGCGGGTCTCTGCTACAAGAAGTGCAAACCCAGCTACCATGGCGTCGGACCCGTGTGCTGGGCAGATACGCAGGGATGCGGTATCGGCACCGTGATTGGTCTTGAGGATTGTCCGAAGGGTTGGTTCACGGAGGGACTGATCTGCCGTGAGCCAATCACGGGTGGCGGTTGCAATACGCACTGCGACGGAAACTGGAACTCAAGCGATGGTGGATTCTGCCACACTCGCTGTGAGCCCATTGTGGGCGGTAAACTGAAGGGTCGTCTGGACAATGGTGGAAAGTGTCCGGGCCCCCAAGGCGGAGACAAGCCGGATCGTGTGGATGGAATGTGCTATGGCAGCTGTCCGAAGAACATGCCTAAGCACCTGCCCGGAATGCCGTATCTGTGCTATGCAGGAGGTGATCTGTCGTATGGGCGTGGCGTCGGCAGAATCCCGAACATGGTTCGGGTTGCAGGGAAGTATGTCTTCCTGTGATCACGGGTATCTCTTCCACCCATCATTATTCAGCCACAACTGCGATTGCCCATTTTCGTCACGCATAATGAACCGGTTGCTTCCGTCTCTGTTGAACGTGACATCACGACCATTGTTCTGGACTCCATCGATTATCCAGGAACCCAACTGCAGCTTCCCGTCTTCAATGCCGGCACCTGCAGGTCCAGCCGGTCCAGCGGGTCCAGCCGGTCCAGCGGCTCCAGCGGCTCCAGCAGCTCCAGCGGGTCCAATGGGTCCGACGGGTCCAGGCACTGCGCTGTCCGCTCCAGTCGCCCCCTTCGGTCCAGTGGGTCCCTCCGGTCCGGTAGGACCAGGAACCGTGCTCGCAGCTCCAACGGGTCCCTTGTCGCCCTTCTCACCCTGGTCGCCCTTCTCACCCTTGAGTCCATAGGGAGCAGCGCTCACCGCTTTTGACGTGGTCGGCGCCTCGGCAACATACATGTCCGCACCCGTGAAGTGCTCCGTCTCCGTTCCCGTCTGTTGAAACTGTGTTCCATACTTTGCAGCCTGTCCGGCGATCGTCGAATCATAGCCAGACCACTCGGTGCGAGAGTAGGGCGTCATGTTCATGGTGTTGAGCATGGCCTTGAACTTGGCGACTGCGGCACGGAAGGCAGAGGCATCCACTCCCGGAGGAGGCAGAGGCAGCTCAGCCTTGCCCGTAGGCTTGAATCCGAAGCAGTTGACACCGAACTTGGTATTGGGATCAAAGTAGCCGCCATTCACGCCCGGACGACCACAGGCCGTGCGGCGAACCGTATCGGGCTCCGCCTGGAGAGACTGCCACGTGCCACGCTGCGTGGGGTACAGTGCAAACCCACCCGCCGACCATCCGTAGCTGCACCATTCGGCGCCGTGGTTGTAGGCATCAATGATCTGCTCGAGAGTGGCGAGTTCGGCTCCGTAGGCGGCGCAGACGGCAGGAGCATCTGCATAGGTGAACTGCGAATCGTCAATGTGAAACACCTCACTGCCAACCTGGGGGCCACCCGACGTGGACGTCACCGGCTCAGGGGCCTTCGGTGCAGGGGTTGCGGTGGGGGCGGTGGTCATCTTGAGAACATTGAAGTCAATGAACCCATAGTACCACAGCACGAGCACGATCATTGCACACACGAGCCAGAGTGCAAAGACTGCGATCACGGATCCGGTGGAAAAAAGGACGAACAGGGTAAGGATCCCGACGAATCCCAGTGCGATGAGGAGGGTTGCTTCCACGGACTGCATGTCTTATTACTAGGTGAGGCGATAATACATTAGCAAGCGCATGGTGTCCGCCATTGGAAACTGCTGCGGTCCATGGCTGTGGACATGGGCGTCATTGTAGGTGACCCATGACTTGCCAGGTGGCATGTCGCGGCCGTACGTCCACCAGTGCCCTCCGTCGTAGCAGACAACTGCGAAGAGGGCATATTCCACCTTGTTCAGGCTCAGAATGCTCGAGTAGGTCACGGTCGATCGCAGCGACGTGACGTGGAAGGTGAGGATCTTGGGGAATCCGGCCAAGAGGAATTGCTTCGTACATCCCTTGCCCTTGCACTTTTCGCATGACCAATCTGGGATTGCATGTGGCTGTGCGGCGGAGACGATTGCAGACGCAACTGACTCCTTCGGCTGCGACGGCACGATCGGGAACTCAATCATGGTCTCCCGCTTTCCATCTGTGTAGGGACAGTTGTCGCACTTGAGACGATTCTCCACGCTGAAGCGGAACAGCTTATCTAGCATCGGAACCTTGTCGCAGAGGAACTCCAGCAGTTCATGCGAGTCGCCAATCCCCTCACCTGCGGGCATCAGCGTCGTATTCACACACGCGTAGAAGTCCTTGAGTCCCATGGCACCGCTGGACGACCAGATGGTGTGGAGACAGACTTCGACGGGGTTGGTTGTGTCATGCTTTCCATCTTGAAAGCGCTGTTGCAAATCAGGGATACGGAAGACTGCCTGCAGAGCCGCGTTCACCCAGCAGGATCCACGCTGATTGCGCAGCCCGAATGACTTCATTGTTAGTGGTTGAGAGTCCATGTTTACCTGAAGAACGCTGAGAAGTCAGATAAGAACGGAACTGGTTCCGTTTTGGACGATCCTACACTCGGCGTGAACTCTTGGTAAGGATTGGGAAACAGATCCTTGTCGCCCGGAACTCTGGACGATCCGAAGAACTGGCTATTCGGATCCGAGCCCGTTCCCGCCGCGCCCGGCAGAACGCCCGATGTGACCAGTGTCTGATGCTGCGACGGCCTCGTGATGCCTGCACCCTCCACCATCGTCGATTCCACCGGCTTGGGTCCAAGCAGAGTGGGGTAATCGCGCACTCCACCGCCCAATTCAGATCCTGCATTGTCGCCCATTCCCGTGTACGCGGGTCCCCAGATATTGCCCTTGTTTCCACCCGAGTTGGATGCAAGAACTGTGCCTGATCCGCCCGTGGTGCCGCCCGTGGTACCGCCCGTGGTACTGGAGCTGCTGCTGTCGTCGGAGCTGCTGCTGTCGTCGGAGCTGCTGGAACTGGACCCAGAGCCACTGCTGGAACTGGACTCAGAGCCACTTGTCGGCGCACTCGTGTAGTCGGCATCCTGACCGAGACTCGCCAGGATATCGTCGTAGCCCGTCGAGGCGGAATACTCGTCTGCCGCAGTCTGAGCCGCAGTCAATGCCAAGTTCGGAGCACCCGGTGTCTGGACTACAAAGTAGGCCTTGAGGAGTTCCTTGATATCCGCCTTATGCGATGCCAGAAATCCCGTTCTCGCCCGGCTCGTCAGAAACGTGTCAACATCCGCCACCTTGATGGCAGCCTTTGCGGGTTGATAGACGGATGTGTGGAAGTCGCCCATTACATCGGAGATCTTGCCATCCACGAGCTTTCGCCGGTAGGCCGTCAAATCCTGATTGTGGCGAGCCCTTGCCGCAGCGTCTGCATTGGACGGAAGGATCGGCTTGACTGCATGGTTCTCGGTTTCAAGTGCAGCCACGAGCGTAGACGGCATCATGCCCACAATAGCCGGATAGTCTGATTCACCATACGGCGGACCCCTGAGTGCGATCGTATCTTGGAACCCCTCACGGGCGGTCCACATGAACAGGAGAGCCACGGCAAAAAGTAGAACCCAGGTCCACGCCTTCATTACACTCTCACAAGACATTTCGCGGAGGAAGGAGAAGTGTGAGAAGCACGGCAAGGATGGCTACACCCGAAATACCAATGACGACATACAATAGGGTATTGTCAACCGGCGGAGGCTTCGTCTCTGGGGCCGCAGCGGGTGTCTCCACTGGAGCGGCGGCGGACTTGATCTGCATTTCCCCCCACACGGTGTTCAGCACATCCAAGTATCCAGACTGCGCGGCACCATTCTGTCCATTGATGAAGTACATCTTCAGGAACTCACGCACATCCGAGATGTTTGCCTTGACCCACGGCTCAGGATATGTCTCGAAGAACTTATTAAGCTGCGCAAGAGTGATCGTGGACGTAGCCGGCTTGTACACCTGCCAATAGAAGCTGCTCATGACCTGTGCAATCGGGCTGCTATTGGTGCTGTTGCCATAGACGATCTTGACCTTGTCCGTGTCTGACAGAACCGCAGACGTCACACCCACATGCTTCTTGATGCTATCCAACATGGAGGGAGACATGAGGTTAATCAACTGACCTGCGGTTGCAGGTGTGTTTCCATACGGAGGCCCACGGACCGACGCCGTATCCTCAAAGGATTCACGACGAGTCCACAGAAAGAGGGCGATCACGGCGCCCAGCAAGAGCCACTTTGTCTGCATTAACTCTCTACAAGACGTTTTCTTTGCATCCGGGCTCCTTTGTCTCTGAGCAGACGTCATAGAACAGAGCACTCGTCTTTCCAACCGTCTCGTAGTTGGCTTCTCCTAGCCGACGAGGCTTGAGTTGCTGTTTCAGAGGCGCATAGTATCCTTCGGGGACCGGGCCACCCTTGCGAGTATCTGCGGGAGTGTACACCTCTTCTGTGCGGACACGCACCTCATCACGTCCGTCCTTGGGTTCCAGTGCTTCACTTGGCGAGAACTTTATCTGTTCCAGTTCCTTCGCAGCTGCAGACCCGCCTGGCTGAATGTGGAACCCATCGGCAAGAATCAGTCGAAGCGCAGACGGATCAATCGTGGTTCCGGCGACATCCGAACTCGTGAGGAAGCGCTCGATATCTGCAGTGGTGGGCTTTGTCGTTGCAGGGTTGTAGACCTTATCGTAGAACGCCTGAATAGCCTTGATGTAGTCGTCGTCATTGGCACCGATCGGAACCTGTGCATCCACCTTGCTCTTCCACACTGCATAGATCGGCGACTTGGTATCTGACGGCGGCCGCTGGACAGCCGTGGCTACACCTGCACTGCCTACACCATACGCAGCTGCTCCCGCTGTGGACGACTTGAACTCTGTGTCTACGAATGTCTCTCGCAGAGTCCATACGATAACAAGCAAAAAGAGGGCGAGTGCGATCCACTCAATCATTATTACTGAACAACACAAAACCAAGACTCCTCCTTCTTGGGTGGCGGAGCGGCTTTGGGAGGCAGCAGCTGCTGCGTAGGCTTCTTGCTTCGGTCGTCGGATGCGTAGTCGAGGGCGTAGACACCCGATGCGATCGCCTTGTCCGATGATTCCACACCTTGCCACGAAGACTGCATTGCATCATACTTGGACTGCGACACCGCATCACGGGGCGCAAACTCCTTGAATCCAGTTGCAGGAGTGTGAACCGCAAGGGAACGAGTGTAGTCCGTGTACTGTTGTAGCGTTCGCCCGTCATGTTCCTTCACAGGTTGGGATGCACTCAGCTCCGCAAGGGATGTCATATTATCACTTCTCTATATAAATGACCACAACAGTTCTCCGTGGCGCCGACAAGAAAGAGGAAGCGAAGAAGCTTCTTAAGCAGCGTCCTCTTCTTGTGTTGTTTTTCATGAATGGATGCCCCCACTGCGAGGCGAACAAACCGGCGTGGGACGAGGCGAAGCGCAAGGCGGATGTCCCGACGGCTGAGATTGATGAGGAGGCTACGCCCGAAGGAGAGGCGACGGGGTTCCCGACGATGAAGTATCTGAAGGATGACGATGCCAAGGAAATCTCGGGACAGAAGGAGTCAGGCGATGATATCCTGGATGAGCTCAAGGTGCCGAAGAAATCAAGTGGAGGCCGTCGTCGTCGCCTGCGTTCCCGTCGGCGCATCAATAGAGGGGGGAGTCATACGCGGCGGCACCGTACCCTTCGCAGCTACGTAACCTTCTGAGAGCAGCTTGTCGGCACGTTGTCCCTTGCCCATGAACTTCAGGAGCCCGGCGTGGTCATCCGTGACCACCGTGTGGAAGTTGCGCTGAGCCTGTACCATTTGGAAGACATCCGTTGTATCCATGTAGATGTTGGACGTCTTGGCAAAGGCGGCATTCACCTGGTCGCGCACGTCCTTGCGTGTAATATCCGCTGCCGGTGGCATGTTGGGGTTGTCCAAGATATCTGTCAGGTGAGGGTTCATGAACGGATTGTCATCGGTAGGCAAGTTCTCCTTGTCTCCCACGTAGCCGGACACGACCAGGCCATTGCCGAATGTCTCTACGATCTTCCTCGCTTGGGGGAAGAGCGCATTCAGGACAACGGTGGATCCCATCACCAGCGGGATAATGAGCAAGTACAGAGGCTGCATACTCGACAAAAACAGGAGGGCAGCCAGATAGACTGAAAAGCGGACAACTGCATTCAGCGATTCCGAGACAGGCATGTGAGCCGTCGGGACGAACTTGTACCACGCACCCTGGCTGAACAGGACGCTGGGGTCGGAATACCAAAAAGGCTCAGTTGACATCTCTCTTATCTTCACTTGCGAGACTTTTCACCGAGCTTCCTCTGTAGACGTGCCATCATACGAGCACGGCGAGCCTCGGGCGAGTTGGACAAGATCTGCTTGGAGGTGTTTCCAGTCGCCGGTTGCTCACGCTGCCCGACCACCATCTCGTTCATATACTTGCCAAAGGACGACGTCATCTTCGCGCGGAGCATCTCAATCTCCCGAATGAGTTCCTGCTGATTGATCTTACCCGAGGCAATGCGGTCCTTCAGAATCTCCTGCGCACGTTCCATGATGGTCTTGAGGGCCTCGCTGTCGTGGGGGTTCTGCATGAGGCGGATCATCTCGTCGGGGTCCTCCAGGTTGATGTCCAGATCCTCAAACTTGACAGACTGCACCAGGTCGCCAATCACACTCGCAAGGCGGGTGTTCATGATCAAGTCAATGATCTCCTTCAGCGAATCCTGCGTCTCCTCATTCTCCAGGATCGCCATAACCTCGTCCTGGCGACCACCTGGGATGGCGCCCTTGATCTGCTCAAAGATCGCCGCAAACTTCTCCTTCGGGTTGCCATGGAGCACTGCATACAGCAGTGCCATGCGAACCTTGTGCCACGACTCGTCCGATCCATCCCACTTGACCTTGATGTCCGGGAACAGCTCGGGCGCCAAGTCGGGATCCGTGAAGAGCGTATTGTCCTTCTTGACAATCTCCATCAAATGGGGAAGGAGTTCCTTCTCAATGTGAGCGAACAATTCATCGGATGCCTTCGGGAACTTGACACCCGGCATCCGTTCCTTGAAGTGCTGAAGCAGATTCTTGAGGTGCTCCATTTATTAGTGTAGTAGAGTAGTCTTGTAAACAGATTCAACGAAGTGGACAAGCAGTGCAACCGTCAGTCCAAGCACAAAGACAGTCAGGATGCGATCGGACTCGCTCATGGTGTCAAGGTCAACGTCGAGGTCGAGGATCATTGTGTGAATAGATCACACACTCTTTAAGCAGCACGGTTGCCTCCGCGCGACCCAAACTCGGCCTTCTGCTCATTGGTCAGGCACACGCATCCGAGGTCGCCCGAGAAGGGAGACGGGCAGCACTCGGCACTCTGCTTGTTGTTGGCGAACCCGTAGAGCGGGGCATCATCGGTCTGGGAATACGGGTGCTCGGGGGTCGGCATCGGCTCCGTACCCAGCATCGGCGACGACCCCGAGTAGCCCATGACCGACTGGGTCGCAAGTGGCATACCCTTCTCCTGCTGCATGAACTTCTCCTTCACGTCCGGGGCAGCCGACAGCATCGTGGAATTGACGAACATCCCAGCAAGGAGGGCGGCAACGAAAAAGGCAAGGACGGCTGTGGTTCTCTTCATACTTGTGTTTGTGGTGAGAAAAGAGTGGTCGTGGGGACAAAATGGATCCGTTTGGGGGCAGCGAACTAGAAGAGTACCATGGAGACCCCCAATTACAGTTCGATGTACCTTGCTGACCTTAAGCTCATTGCCAAGACTCGCCGTATCAAGATGTATTACGTGAAGACGAAAGATGAACTGGTCGCCCTCCTCACTATGCCCGAGCTCCCCCAAGCAATGAAGGTGGAGAAGATGACGATTCACGACCTCCGCAAGGAGGCGAGGGCGAGGAACATCTCAGGCTTCTGGAGCCTTCGCCGAGGCGACCTGGTTCGCCTACTGTTTCCTGAGAATGTCAACCAGGCTGCCCCGAACGAGGATAAGGAGGATCAGGGCAAGGCAAACGAACATCATCAGCCAGAGGAGCATGACCCCAAAGAGGTAGGGGTATAGGATGTTCAAGACCCTTGCAATTAATGGACGCAGCACCTCCGACTCGAGGGTCGCCTGGAGCTCGGCCGACTTCAATTTTTCCACGACATCCTGAATGAGCGGGTCCAGAAACTTCGGCATGGCGAAATTTGTCTCTTCGTCAGTATAAATACGAATGAAGCTCACGCAACCGAAACTCATCCGCCTGGGCATGGTGCTTGCTGGAGTGGTCGTCCTGTACACTCTGTTTACGTCGTATGGTGGTGGCAAGGGATCGCTCCTGGATCGCGCCGAGGAGCTGGGTGGTCTCGGACCGTCTGGACCGATGTCGCAGTCGGGTCCGTCCATGGGACTGCCGTTCAGCATGGGTGGCAACGCCGCCTCCGCCGAGGGTATGCAGGGACGCACACCGGCCTCGCAGCAGACGTACCAGGAGACGACCCTGAACTCGGACGAGCTGCTCCCCAAGGGCAAGATCGGCGCCTCGTGGGCCGCCGTCAACCCTGCCAGTGGCGACGACCTCAAGGGACAGAACTTCCTGCAGTCGGGCTACCACTCGAACATCAACATCATCGGCATCGCGCAGACGAACCGGAACCCGACCTACGACATCCGCTCGGAGCAGCCCAACCCGCAGGGCAAGGTCGGCCCGTTCCTGCAGACGACGATTGACCCGGACCCTTTCAAGTCTACCCGCGGCCTGGAGGGACTTTCGGCTTAAATCTCGTAGCTAAGTAATGCTGCCTGTCGCCATTGGTGTCGGCGCCGTCTTGGCTCTGTCGTATGTATCGGGACCTCGTAACACGACGCCCATGACAGGTCCGGATGGAGAGACATATGAGATTCAGAATCTGCCCAATAAGGAAGAAGCCGTCAAGCGGATGGCGGGGATCTGTGCAAAGCTGACCAAGCTACGGGAGCATTATGGGAGCGAACCAGGTCTTGCTGCAGATCCGCCAGTGGCTCGTTTCCTTGCACGGTTCCAACCCGATTGCTTTGTAGAGAATGACATGTCGTCCAGGGATACATCGTATTCCGAGAACAAGGGACAGAAGATCGTCGTGTGTCTGCGGGACAAGACCAAGGCACCTGCGTATCCTCTTATAGAAGAGAATACCGTCATGTTCGTGATGCTGCACGAGATGGCGCACTTGATGACGGAGACAATCGGTCATACACAAGAGTTCTGGACAAACTTCAAGCGCATCCTCCACGACGCTGTCAAGCTGGGCATCTATTCCCCTGTCAATTATGCGCAGACTCCCACGCCGTATTGTGGGATGATGATTACAGATAATCCTATCTAACCTCACTACAATGGAGCTGAAGGTGCCTCTTGAAGGCTCGTCAACGATCCTGTCCTTCTTCCCGGACGACACGATCGAAACTGTTAGGCAGCATGTTGCTCTTGCAAAGCAAACACACCCGGATCGCCTGTTCATTCAGGTCCAGGTGGAGCTGCCCAAGGACTATTACTCGTCCAACCCGAAGCGATGGATGGATCTCTTCTACCGCCTGTCTCATGGAAAGAACGCCATTCGGGCCGATATGTTGGATGCCTATGTCTCCCATGTCCGTCCGGGCACAGGTGTAGCGGCTCGGGATGTCTCTCGAGAGGATTGGCATTCGGTGGAGGACTTTGTGCATCCGCTCTGCCACCCTCCGGGTCCTTTCAAGGAATGGCGCATTCTCGGTGTGTCCGAGGACAAGTCGATGGTTCTTCCCATCCCTCCCAAGGATACGCCCATTCCTGCAGCGTATAGTCCGGCACCGTCCCGTCAGTTGCTGTTTGAGACCATGCACCCCGAGGAGGTACACGCATTCATGGCAGTGGAGCTGGATCCGGCAGCCGCAAGTGATATGATTCGGCAAGTCTACTTTCCCTTTTTCCAGTCATCCACTCCTGTCAATATTGAGACACTTCGTATCCCACTCAAGGCTGCTCATGAGCAGATTGCGTCGCTTCTGAAGCTCAAGGCACCTGAACCTACCCATGCGTCGATCTTACGCGCCAAGTGGTACATTCCCTTGATCTCCACCAAGTTCACGGCTCCCCGAGTTCGGTTTGAGCAGATCTTTTATGGTCTCTCCGTGTCGCCGACTACGCCGGTGGTCAGCTACTTCACGTCCAAGGGCGAGATCACCCGGCACAAGTTCTACGTCGAGGATCCCAAGACCAAGGACCCTATGCTGAATGTGCCCATGTGGAAAGCATGGATGAACGGGACACAGCCGCAGCGCCGTCTGCCTACGCTCCTCTTTTATCGTGGCAAGAACCGCTCCTCCTTCGATCGCATCGCCATCACCAACAAGGACATTACGGTGTCGACGTGGAGAGGCAAGGAGTCAAAGGAGACTCTTGCCGAATTGCAGGAGGAGATGCTGGAGTGGATGAAGACGCTCGATGCAGTCATGCCGTTCCTGGTAGATACGGACATCGGTCTCTCTCGGTGGGTGCTGAATGATTTGACCGTGGTGGCGTCGTATGCCAAGGAGATTTCCGAGTTTGACATGCGGCGATTCAGCTGCCTCCAATCTGTCTTTACATACCAAGACAATGCATTCCGACTTGTTCGTGCCGATCGGGAAACAGACGTGCCTCCCGAGGTTCTTCGAGCGTATACCATTCTGCAAGAGGACGGATCTCTTGAGACTGAGATGGGTGTTACGGCTGCAGAAGCCGAAGCACTGGCCGAGAAGGTACAGGCTCTGGAGACGGACGAGAACTTCAACTTTGAGAAGGCAACGGGATCGTATCCGGTGGTCTCCTTCTCCTCCAAGGATGTCATGGTCAAGTTTGTGAAGAACATGGATCGGGTACTGGACTATGCGAGTATGCTGCGCTATGTGCTCACGTCGGACAAGGAAGAGGTGAATACACTCTGTCCCCGTCGGTTGGAAGTGGTGGAGGCGTCTGCAGGTGTGGCAACCACTGTGCAGGTAGAGGACGAGTTTGATTTGGGGGACGTCTTTGCAGAGGAGATTGCAGCTGCCGCAGCCGCTGAACCGGCACCGAGCAATGCAGCCGCTGCCCCTGCAGCCGCGGTGAGTGCGATGCGTGTCAAGAAGAGTGGACCGATTAGCACCCACAACTACTTCAACAACCGCATTCTGCAGATTGATCGGGATCTGGTGGATGACGAGTATTCCAAGAAGTGCGAGAAGCTGACACAGGTTGTGGTCTTGACCGCCGAGGATCAGGAGCGTATCCCCGAAGCCTACAACTACTCCACTGCACCTGCAAACGAAAAGATGACGGTTGCCAAGGGAATCGCAATCTGTCCTCAGTATTGGTGTATGCGAGACGAGATCCCCCTGTCCGAAGCCCAGCTCGTCATGGACGATGACAATGCTCAGTGCTGCCCCGTGTGTAAGGGAAAGGTGCGCATCACGGACAAGGAGGACCCCCGAGAGTTCACGGTCATCAAGCGCAAGGGCGACTACAAGTATCCCGACTTCAAGGAACCCTCTGCCAAGTCAACGAGCAAGAAGAAGGTCCCGTGCTGCTACCGCAAACCTGCCGCCACCACCGCCGTTCTCCCCAAGGGTGGTCCTCCGCAGGATGACTACTATGTGCTGAGTGCAGGTGTCATTCCCGAGTTCCGCATTGCCTACCTGCCCCCGGAGCTGACGAGACGCATTCACGTCAAGACAGACTATGCAAAGACGTGTCCGAGCAATCGCATTGAGGCATCGGCAACCGATATGTTCCGTATTGGTCTTGGCCGTGCCCGGGATACGCTGCCCACACTGCTCACGGGCAAGGAGACACGAATCCCCTCTCCTGCCGCCGGCAAGGAGCAGGTTCTGCAATGCTCCTTCTTTCGCACCTGGAAGGATCTGGGCGATGGCGATACACTGATTGAGCGCATCGTAGATGGCATTGACCGAGCCTTTACTGCAAAGACCATGTCTGCACTGGACGAGATCGAGTACGTGTCGATGGTCATGGACTGCCGCGTCATGCGGATCAATCTTGCGACCAACACCATGTCGTGTGGATTCTGGGCCGACAAGACCAGCGCCCGGTCTCGAACCATCGTGTTGCTGGATACGGATGTGCTTGGCAAGGTGTCCCGTCGTGCGGGCAATATCGGATCCAAGTTTGACTTCGTGGTGGATGTCAATAAGTTCGACCCCAAGGCCAAGAGCACCCTGCAGTCGCTGCACACTGCCTCCTGCTTGAGCTCAACGCCGGGCTTTGACGATGCCGTGAAGGAACTCATGGCAAAGAACGTATCCAACTACCAGGTGATTCTGGATCCCTTCAAGCGAGTACAGGCTATTTTTGTGCCCGAGCAGATCGTGCTACCAATCCATCCGGTCAACATGGATATTCCCGAAGGCGTTGCCGTGCGGTCTGGCTATGCAGATGTCAAGGACGAAGAGCTTCCGACGAACGAGACACTCAGCAACTTCTTGAAAGATACCCGACACGCTGGGTTCAAGCGCAGCGAGATTCTGCAGGGATCCGACGGCACCTACAGTGAGCTCCTGCTCGAGTCCGGCTTCCGTGCACCCTTCCGTCCCGAAGCAGGAGACCAGGAGGATGCAAAAGAGGTTCTCCAGACGGTGCGCAAACACACGGAGGAGGCACTCGTGCATGCAGCACCCAACAAGGAGGATCTGCGTCTTGCAAGTGATATCACGTATTCCTCGGAGGTGTTTGAGTTCCTGATGTTCTCGCTATCCAAGGATATCCAAGAGACAGATCACGAGGAACTACGGGCGGCTGTGCAGACGCCGGGGCCGAACCTGTATAAGGATCTGGCGGGATGGCTGAGCAGAGAAGCCTACTGGGACGAGGTGAATGAGCCTGTTCAGTTCGTGAACAAGGTTCGCACACCCTGTGGTCAAATGACAAACGCCGATACCTGCAAGAAATCCACGCTGTGTGGATGGCATCAGGATACGTGCAAGATCAAGGTGCAGTCGGTTGTGGATCGGGCGCAGGTGCTGAAACGCATGACAAAGGTGCTGAAGGAGAATACCAAGCAACGTGCACTGGTGTTGGACGGTCGCCTATCTCCTTTCTTCAGTACAATCCTCTATCTGGAGATGCCCCATGAACTGATTACAAGCGACGTCTAGTTCTCCGCCCTTTGCCCATAGCAAGAAGACGATCGTTGGTGTTGAGGAGTTCAGATAGGCGTTCCTGCTTTGCCTCAGACGGATGCTCCCAGCCAGGGCGATCACGATTCCTCGGGGACATGATGGCAGTTGCGTGTTTCAGAATATCCTCCTCACGTGCTTGCTGAATGCGCTCAATCTGCTTCAAGCGCAATATCCGCTGCGGGGCGCTCAGTCCATCTGTGCGACGCTGTGTCTTTGCTCGTGGCTTCTTGCCGCTGCCACCGCGACGGCCTCCAGTTGCTCCCATTGCATCTATGCACTCTTTTTGCGTAGGGAAGAACGAGAACTTCCATCCTGCCTTCGTGTAGGTGTCAATCTCTTGCTGGGTCACGGGGAGATCGCCGGTGATGAGGGTCTTGTCTGACTTGGTCAGATTGAATGTTGAAAAGCGAGTCTTGAACTCATCGTCGATGTATTTCTCCAGAACATCCGCCGTACATGCGCCCTTCACGCCAACCTTCTTCTTCCAGTCGCCTGTGAAGGTTCCCGACAGCAGGTTGTAGGTGTATGTGTCTCCCGACTTCCGCAGTTCACCCGCACCATGAACCGCAGACGCCTGTAGATTCGTCGCAATTGCAAGATGGATCGTGCCCATTTCCAGGGCCGACCACGTCTTTGTCGCCGCAAACTGCACCGGGCTTGCCGCACGTGTGTAGAAGATCCACGTATACAGGCCATCCGGCATCGAACGCAGGTCCTTCCAAATTTGAAGCGACTTCAGGTACGCCTGAAGCTTGTCCCGAGCAGGGAGGGTCGCCATCACATACTGCCCACCCTCGTTCTTCACGTCGCAGTTGAACGACTTCTTCGTATCTGGGTTCTTCTTCACGAACACGGGAAAGAACCGAGTGACGAACTTCCATCCATCAGGCGTTCTCCACCAGCCATCCACATAGTGCTTCAGTCCAGCCGACCACATTGTCTGGCATGGGCCGGCATGGGAACCGGGAACAAACACCCCGTTTGCGGCGTTCTCTTCCTTGAGTTGCTCCATGGTATTCTTGCGGGTCTTCTTGACCACCTCCATTGTATTCCGAACAGAAAGTATTGACACGGAGATCCGTAGCAATACATGCGTTCACCGGGAATCGAACCCGGGCTAAGAGAATGGAAATCTCTGATCCTACCACTAGACGATAAACGCTACTCCTTGGTGGAATTGAACCACCGACTTATTACGTGTAAAGCAATCGCTCTACCTCTGAGCTAAAAGAGCTTAGTGTTTGCGACGGGTCTTTCGCGCACGTCGACCCCGACGTGTACGACCATTGCCAAATGAAGCCTTTGTCTCCTCATACCCAGGTCCACCTGGAATATCCAAACGCGGAGGTGCATACTTCAGTTTCTCATGCACTGGAGATTTGACAGCCTCCTTTGCAAGCGCCTCTTTCTCTTCAGAGATCTTCTTATATTTGAGGATTAACTCATCAAAAAAGCGGAGTTTTCTCTGAGCAGCTGCGCCCCATCGCTCTTGCGCACCGTTCATAAGTTGCCTTAATCGTTGTAAAGTACCAGTCGGCGGAATTACACGGGACCGCATAACCCTATTAAGTTCGTCCGAATGGACACGCCACACAGCCTCAAGCCCGTCTGCGTTCTGAGTTAGTCTGTCATATTCGTCAGTATCCGCTTGGCTCCAGACTTCTTTCCCAGGAGTGTACCTTGGCATTATTTATACCTAAAGGTTTTTACGCCTTGGGCGCCGGCTTGACGAAGTGAACCTTCAGGAACGACTGGAGGTTCAGGTAGGTCACCTCATCCTTGTCCGACACGCGCAGGAGCTTGGCGAGCGCGGCGTTCGGGAGGATGCGGCGCTTGAACGAGGGGTCAAAGCACGAGTGCTTCTTGACGTACTCGCTGATGAACTTCGTCACCTGCGTCTGCGAGCGCGTCTCGCCCGCCTTGAGGCCCATGAAGTGGCACAGCTCCTCCGTCAGCGGACGCTGAACGAGAAAAGCATTGTTGGCACGGCGCTTCTCCCAGGCCGCGCGCTGCTCCGGCGTCATCGTCGCCGGGTCAACCTTCTTCTTCTTCTTGGAGTCGCGGGCCTCGCGCTTGGCGGACTTCGCGGCCTCCTGGACCGCCTTGACGGCCTCGCGAACACGGGTCGAGAGATCCGTGCTGAGCGCCTTGAGCGTCTCCGCGAGGGCCGAGAGCTGCGACTCCGAGGAGGCAGCCGGGACAGCCGCCGCGGCCTCAACCGCCGGGGCAGCGACCGTCGGCACCGTCACCTCCGCCTTCGCGGGAGTGGCGGCCTTCACGACCTTGGTCTTGGGCGCCTTGGCCTCAACGGCCTTGGCAGGGGCCGCCGGCGCCGGGGCGGCAACGGCGGGGGCAGGGGCGGCGGTCTTCGGGGCGACATCCTTCTTGGCGGCAGGCATCTTGTTTGACTTAGAAACAGAAGAAGAGGCAGACATCTTTAACGCACTGGTATACTCTTACCTCCGGCGGTCATCTAAACCCTTTTCTTTTCCACAAAGGGGGGAGGGGGTCTCTTGGAGAATGTCAGCAGTCGTTCCTTTGCTCCAAGGTAGTATGCCTGGTAGGCGAGGACGGGGTCGTCGCACTTGAACTCGTCCGGCATTGCCATCCGAAACGGCGTCCGACCCACAGTGGGGAGGGGCGGCAGGTTGGTGGCGAGCCAGGTTAGGTGCGCCTCGGTCTTGTGCGTCTTTCCGTAGCGGAAGGTGTACTCACGGCAGAGACAGAGTCCCAGCTCTGCGAGCCACTGGTAGTTCTCGGTGGACTCACGTGCCCACACGGAGCACGGGTGATTGACATGGGTCTTGCGGTATGCTGTTGCGGGTACATTGTCGGGGTTCGTCATCCAGTGGGCACAGTAGAGGAGCTGTGCGGTTTCAAGTATCATCTTGACGACATGCTTGTCGCAATGAGACTCGGCGGCTTCGCGAGGGATGAGAGAGAGGACGAAGATATTCATGGTGGCAACTTCACTGTTTTTGGCGAAAATGGTTTCGTTTTACATGAGGTGAGCGGGTACTTGCATTACGGGGGCGATGAGGTCATTGACGTTAGCCCTGCCCGCTTGAACATCTGCAATCATGGCAAGGATTCGTTGTCTGAGGGGCAGTTCTTCGTGGCGATCAACGAACCTAAGCACTCGAGAAGCCTGATACAACTCGAGCCACTTGCGGAGGTGTTGATTTCCTCTCGAAATGAAGATGACCTTGTCGGACGCGGCGACCTTGTCCCCGTGCAACTTATAAGGGTACTGTTGCCCGTCGTCGATTCGAACGTACACGTGTCTCTTCCAGTTGTCTCCGAACACTTCTTGGGCGACGGATTCAACAAGCGGTATAGTACCTGTATCACGTTCGCCGTATAAGAAGAGGAAGTTGTAGTTGATCGCATCCACCCTAGGCATATCCTGCGGTGCCCTAGAACGCATGAACTCGTTCAAGAAAGCGCGCTTCTCCTCCGAATTGCCGATCGTAAAGTGCTCGTCGTTCATTTATTCCTTTCCTGAGAAATTAATCAGTTAGAAACGAACGTATCTAACTAACAACGGTAGATGGCCGACATGACATTGAACACGGTGATGTAGGGCTCCTTTTGCAGCGTCACCAATCTCATCAGCATCCGGAGGGAGTTGACAATGTAGCTCGGGGAGTTTGCAGAGAGGAGCTGGGCAGACAGCATATAGGTGCAGAGGCCTCTGGCAACAGGGCAATCCTCGCGCAGGAAACGCCACATGGCGACATGAGATGCCTTGCATAACTGCATGAGCTGTCCTAGGGATACGTCCGTGAACCCGTTATCTGCGAAGGTTTGGCACAGCATCGTCAGTCGCAGCCTTGCACGTTCCTCGGCGTTCTGCACCTCGGGTGGCATGACCATTTTGCGATTGATCCGCAGTACCCACATCTCTCGCAGTCTCTTGCGGGTCTCGGTGGTCAGGGGTCCACGAGTATAGGGGTTGGCAGGATCCACGGACTTCAGCGACCACACCCAAATAGAGGCAAAGTCAAACCACCACACCTTGCCATTCTCCTCAAAGGCAAAGTAGTCAAACGGGTGCTGCCGGGATGCCTCGACGCCCGACACAACCTCCTCGTCATTGCCGAGGTTCTGCCGCCGTAATACACCGGGTCCAGCAAGACGCAGATGATGTTGGACGAGCCACCTACGGGCGACTGATTGACAGACCACCACTCGGGCGTCCATACCACTCTTGTCCTTCCATAGCTCTACGTTTTTTGCCCGTGCGTGTGTTCCGCATAGGGTATGTCCATTCATTGCATTGGACGTACATTGGTTAGGTAGTCCTCGTCGCTTTGTCGCCGCACACCTACCCATTACCCTTGTCTTGGATAGTTCTTGAAAGTAGAAACGTGCGGACAAAATGGATCTACAGAGTAGCAGCGGAATAGGACCACACAAGCAGCTCAAAATGTCCGTCAACGCCATCATCAACGCTTCCAACCTCGACATCTCCAAGGTCAGCTTCGGCGACATCCGCATCAGCAAGAACAACGGGTCCAAGAGTGTCCCGATCAAGTACAATGGGCAGAACTTCCAGATGAAGCTTCCCAAGATCCGGTATCCTATGGGCGTGTCCGTCAAGGAGACTGAGAATGGCACCAACTACACGATGCTCGCCAGTCTCCAGGGCTGCGACTCCTACGCGAAGGAGCGCGCACCGCCGGAGGCGGGTGAGATTGGACAGATGTACAACTTCCTCAAGGATCTTGAGGAGAAGGTCATCAAGACCGCGGTGGAGAAGTCGGCGTCGTGGTTTGGTCGTGCTCGCAAGGAGGATGTCCTTCGTGATAGCATGAAGTCGCTGGTGTCTCCCAGCGTGGAGAAGCAGGGTGCAGAGTGGGTGCCCAACGGCAAGTACCCGCCGAGCTTCCGCATGAAGGTGCCGGTTTACGCCAACGATAAGGGCGTGCCGACGGTGAGCATGGATGCGGTGGACATGGCGAACCGCCCGATTGTGCTGACGCCGGAGAACCTGGAACAGGCGTTCCCGAAGCGCATGGAGGCTCGGTTCATCGTCACTCCGAGTATCTACGTGTCCGGACAGGGATTTGGCGTGACGTGGCGAATCTCGTACGCTCAGGTGTCGGCGCAGCAGCGTGTGACGGCGGCTCAGATGTTTGAGCCGGAGGAGACGGCTGAGGAGGATAAGCCGGCTGCGGTGGAGGTCCCGACTGCGGAGGAGGATCACGAGGAGCAGGAGCAGGAGGAGATTCGGGAGACACCGAGTGCAGCGGCTCCGGTTGCACCAGCAAGTCCTGCACCGGCGAAGCAGGCACGTCGTCGGGTTGCGACGTCGGCAATGTAAAGCCGAGAAGTTCCCACACACGTGAGCCACTAGGTGGTTCACAGACGTACAGGTCGTCGTCAATAAACACTATTTTTGACTTGTCAGGGAAGTCCATTCGAGTCTGGGTCGTCCCGCAGTCCATTTTGTGGAGTGATCGCAGACCACACGTGTCGCAGCTGTGCACGATTGGGGGATTCAACACGGAGCTGACGGTCAGGATGCGTGTGTCTCCATATAGACATGCGTCGAGGAGCTTGGCAGACGTTGTCCAGTCCTCTGCAAGGAACCGCTCCACTGCTGTCCTGGGCAGTGTCGCCCACACGCTGTCCCGCACAGACCACTCCTCCTGCAGGAGGGTTGCAAAGGAATTGTCATGAAACCACAGGATGCGGAAGTCGGCGTGGTCAGTCAGCGAATGCTCGACCAGACCCGTACGCTCTAGCTCCTCTGTATACAACCAATAGACATTGGCATGTGAATACTGTGTATCGCGGGAACCCCGATAGACATCACGACCATCCATAGTCCAGAGATCGGAGACGACATCGACATCGTGCTCCACTACGTCGCGCGAGAGATCTGTATAGAGAACACGTGGGTCAAGGATGGATTGCATTACTCAAACGTGACAACAACCTTCACGTCATGATGACGCACAGCCTTCGTTGCGGACCGGCTGAGCTCGTGCCTCTTGCGGCGAGTCCCATCCTCGGTCGTCTTGGGCTGGATGGTTGTGGAACAGGCATCCATGTCAGCGTGGATCGCATCGTAGTTCTCCTCGAGGTACTTGAGGACGTCATCCTGCAGTGCCCACTCGAAGAAGTTAAGCTGACCCACAGTCGTATCCAGTCCCATGAACTGAATACGCTTCCAGCGGCAGAAGGGATCAAACATCTTTTTGCTATACGCCTTCAGGTGAGACTTGTAGGCAAGGTAGACAATGACATGACGGGTGCCCACGAGGTACGCGACGTTGTGCTTCTTCGCGTAGTTGGTCACAAGCCAGTCCAGCAGACGTAGGCTGACCTTGGACTCCCCCGAGAGGATGCTCTGGACCTTCTTGAAGTTGTCCTCGTTTGAATAGAACCTCTGGAGGCGGTGCAGGACCCAGTGATCACGGTTCTGGATGGTCTCCATTTATGTTCTTAGTGCGGTAATCTCGCTTAAAGTGGGTCCGTAGAGTAAAGACAAATGGCAACTCCCGACGAAAAGGTTATTGAGCGCGCAGAGCAAGATCGTGTTATCTGCGTTGGAACGTCCGTGGCGACGGGGTGTACGATTGATCGTGTGCGGAATGAGGGTGGGATTCTCGAGGCAACGACGGAAGGTACCTACATTATGCCCGAGGGCGATAAGACCTACGCCACGTTCCTGGAGATGCTGCGTGATCAGCCCATGCCACCGGATCCGGTGTTCACGGAGAACGATGTGCTGCCGATCATGGAGGACAAGGGCGTTCCACTTGGGCAGCTAGATGAGATGGATGTGGAGTTCAAGAAGATGTATGAGGAGATGTTCTCACGCACGAGCGAGTTGGGTGTGATGGGGGCGGGAGACTTTGAGGCACGTCTCCGTCAGCGACAAAACGAACTTTCGGAGAGCAAGGTAGAGAACCCTAATGGAGGAGGCACTAGCAACCTATCTACTGGAGGATCGGCCTCACACTCACCTCAACGCCCGGATACGCCGTTTTGTTTTGATGTGCAAATCCCTTGCACCGGAGCTCTCCTATCGCTTTCTGCGGCGGGAGGTGATGCGAGTGACACAAAAGATCATGACGGAGACGCCGGGGCGCCTGTGGATGCGTGATCGTGCATTTGAGCGCACCGTGCGACTCTACGGAAAGCAAGATCAGCGCACCGATGCGTGGCATGCACAGCGAGGTACCATGATTACTGCGTCGGAGGTGTCCAAGGTATGGCAGACACCCGCCTCTCGTCTGGAGCTACTGGAGAAGAAGCTGGAGCCACCCGCCAAGAGCGACAGCAATCCATTCAATGCGATCCCTGCACTGATCTGGGGCACTCGCTTTGAGCCGGTGGCCAAGAAGATCTACGAGGACAGCACGGGATGTGATATCATTGACGTGGGCTGCTGTCAGCACCCCGTCCACAAGTTCCTGGGTGCCTCGCCGGATGGATTGATTGTGCCCCGCTATGCGGATGCGGACCCAATGCGCTACGGGCGTCTGGTAGAGTTCAAGTGCCCGATGAGCCGTGCTCGCAAGGATGAGATCCCGAGCTACTACGTGCACCAAATGCAGATGCAAATGGAGTGCACGGGTATTGATGAGTGTGAGTATGTGGAGTTCCGGTTCAAACAAGTGAACTTCACCGAGTGGGATGGTAGTCCGAAGCCCAAGGGTGTCTTTGCAGTGGATCCGGTGGGCAAGGTGGATTACAAGTCAGACGATGCAGAGCTGCATCAGTGGCAGAGTGGGCTCACGGAGGATCACCAGTATGTATATTGGGTACTGACGGACATGAAGAAGGACTTTGTTCCCAAGGACCCGAACTGGCTGTCCGATCACCTCCCTGATCTGCGGTCCTTCTGGGATGATGTGGAGCGCCATCGCCGCGAGGGAACCAAGCCAGAGCCCCTGCCGTCTAGGACCTTGAGCATAGATATTTGATCCACGTCCAGCAGGACATGCGAGGTGCTGCAAACTTGCGAGTCCACTCGTTAATCGTATACTGGTTGCCCATGGACTGGTTGCACCGAGAGCAGATGGGGATCAGGTTATGCACATCGGTCTTGCCACCCTTGCTCTCGGGGATGTTATGACCACATTGGAAGTCAAACACGTTCATGGTATTCGTACACCACGAGACCTTGCACTTGGTTTGGAATCGGGGGCCCACGCTGACGAGCCACACCTGTTCGCGAAGAGCCTTGGGGATTTTTGCTTTGGATGCCATTAGTTGTTCTCACATGCGGCTCTTAAACTGGTTGACCTGCCAAGGCGTGTCCATGCCAAGCGCCTCGCCAACACTGTTGTCCTGCACGAAGTGGTTCGTGCGCTGCGAGTACGACGAATCCTCCAAGGCCATGGCGCGCTTCTGCTGACTGCGATCCGTGAACCGAGACTCACCGGATCCTCCATAGAATCCCTCTGAGCCAAGCAGCTTCACAACGTAGGCCAAAACGACGAGGGCAAGTACGAACCAGACCCACTGCTTCATTGTTCAAGCTCCCGAAAAAAACGAATGTCCTAGGTTGTAAGAGAGCAAGAGACACAATGGAGGACAAGGCACTTGACACTCTGCGCATTATGCTCGGCCGCCGTAAGCTCGGGACGGAGACGGAGCGCGTGGCAACCGACAGCAAGAAGATGGAGAAGGCGACGCTGTATACGATCGGGGATGTGCTCGTCTGCTTCAGCCAGAAGGACAAGATCCTCTCCACAGACATCACGAACCTACTGGAGTTCGCAACAGGAAACGGCCACACGAACGGGATTGTCATGGTTGCCATGAGCCCTCCCTCGGAGAACGTGCTGCGGGTTGCCAAGTCTCACTCGAAGAAGCGTCTGGCTCTGTTCCACATCTGGCAGTTGCAATTTGACATTACGACTCACCGTATGGCAATGCCCCACCGTATTCTAGATGAGGGTGAGCGCACAGCGATCTTTGACAAGTTCAAGATCTCGGAGCCGGAGAATCAACTGCCGTGGATTGATTCGCAGGACACGATGATCAAGTGGATTGGTGCCATTCCGGGCGACGTGGTGGAGGTGACTCGCCACTCGGACACGGCGGGGCGCAGTTTCTATTACCGCTACTGCGTGGAAGATGTAAATGTCGCCCAGTAATAATGCAGTCGCTACAACGCTCGTACGAGGCGAAACTCGCAACCTACAATACCCTCGTATCCGAAAACAACCCTGCTAAGTTGACCGAGATTCAGACACTGAACGGGGAACTGGCCGCGCTCCTTCATTCCATGTTGGCGGAGGTTGCAAAGGTCAAGACCAAGGCGGAGAATCTCAATGGCTACAAGGACGAGCTCCTGCAGCAGCTGGTCAGTATGCAGACCGATGCATCCATCATGCGCGAACAGAAAGATCAGTACATTGCCCTTGAGATGCTGCGCTCGAACCAGCAGGTGAACTTTGATACCAGTTTTCGCTGGTATGCTCTTGCCCTGGGCATCGCCGCACTCCTTTTTCTGATTGTGCTGATGTGGAAGGGCGGTCATGCGATGCCAACGATGCCGACAACGATGAGTAGTCCAATGACAATGGCCGACTTCACATAGAGCGCCGTATCATCAACCTCGGCAGCCGTGGCCGTGTGAAGCCGCTGCGCCTGAACCAGCTGATCCTGCAGGGCGGGTCCCTTAGTCTGAATATCCCTCGACTTGGTCTGCAGATCCATGATGTCTCCGTTCGTTTCGGAATAGGACGCAAGGAAGCTCTGGATCGTCGAGTCATTGTTTTCGGTCGCACTCTCCAGGTTCGCAATCGCCCGGTTGGCAATATCCAGTGCATGTTCGTAGGCCGTCTTGTGTGATGCCTGTCTGGACACGACGTAGGCTGCGTAGTTTGCCTTGTACGATGTCAGTGCAGTCCACAGATCCCCAGGAACACCCGCAGGTGGTCCCGGTGGCGGAGGAGGCGGTGTGGGCGGAACGGGCGCCGCTCCATCGTACTCACCTGCAACACCTGCTGTATCGAGAGCGTTAGGACCCGATGCGCTCATTATATTCCCGCTCCTAAAACAAAATGCCCACATCTCCCTATGGACAAGTCAATCCTACCGTTCGTCGCATGATGGTTGGTGATGCATCGGAGCACACTCGCTTCATCCGGATGGCGTCTACGATTGCGCCGTATGCAGCGCAGAACCAGGCGGCGATCCCCAACTTGCTGGGATGGCGCAATATGCAGGCGTCTCGCGATGTTCGCGTCATCATGCCGATCCTGGGTGCCTTCAAGAGTTTTGTTCCTAACCGGTAAACAATGGCAACTGAGGTTCCAAGCTACGAGACCATCAAGTCGCAGTATGCCGGGTATGCAGCAGAGTCGGATGCGAGTACGCGAATCAAGGAGGTCGCAGATAGCTTGAAGGGTCGCCACGTGCAACCGGTTCCGATTGAGGAGACTCGCTCTGCGATTCTGAAGCAGCCGCCGAGCATGGCCGTTATTCAGACGATCTTGTTCACGATCCTGCTGGCGATGGTCGAGTTCCTGGTCTTGCCGTCTGCATATGCATCGCATGTAGCGTTTCTGACACTCTGTGTTGGAGCATCTGCCGGAATCTATCTATCTACTAGATAATGGGAGGGGCTCTTTCGTGTCCGTCTGAGTTTACAGTGTCCCCTGCTGGAACTGCATGTGTGCTTCCCTGCCCTGCACCGAAAGGATACTACCTGAACTCCCAAGGAGCCGTCTTGTCGTGTGCCTATGTTTCGAATCCCACTGTGCAGGTAGAGCTCCGGTCAACGCCCATGTATATGGCGAGTGCACCGATGGAAGGGGTCACGACGGGTCCGCCTGCAGGGGCAAGCTACAAGGATCTCCCTAACAAGGATGTGTACAAGGCAGAGATTGATCGCTTTGATGCTGCCATGGCGGTTGCGGATGCAAGTGTGTCCAATGACGTCAAGATCGCAAATGCCTTTGCCGCGCTGCAGACTGCCGAAGATGCTCGTGGCACACCGGCGGGCGAGGCTGCCTACGAGACGGCTCGTATTGCCTACTACACTCTGAAGAAGGGTCCTACGTGGGCAAGTGAGGAGCAGACTCGAATTGCGAATGTAGAGGCACAGCCAGTGGTGGATGACCTGGTGGCGAGATACAATGCTCTCAAGGAGAAGCAGACGCAGCAGGCATCCACCATTGAGGTGATCAATGGCCTCAAGGATCGGGTACTTTCAGTCAAGGATGATCTCGCCTTCTCCGTCAACACCTTCCAGCGGCAAGTGGAGGCGGTTCGGAACCAGATCGCCATTGACAAGAAGAACCAGGCAGACTCTATTCAGATCACCACGTCGTGGTTTGATGCCATTCTGAATTGGCTCATTGCGATCGCAACCATCCTCTGCATCGTGCTGCTCGTTCGCCGGTTTGCCGGAGGACGGGGTAGTATCGAGAAGATGCAGCGGGAGACCGAGTTCTACAGGGCCAAGGCTAGTCTGGAAAATGCAAAGAAGGGCATCATACCCACCAAGACACCCAATCTGTACGAGCTGTTCGGATTGGAGAAACCGGCTCCGGCTGCACCCAAACCGGCGGCGGCTGCCCCAGCGGCTCCGGCGGCCCCAGCAGCCAGGTAATGCGTCCAACCTGACTAGATCAACTACAATCCCAACACAATGGAGGTATCGGACTCTCGCACCGTTGCGGACTTCCAAAAGACAACATTCTGTGGACACCCACGTTCACACGTCGTGAAGGTTCTCCTTCAAAACGTGCAGCTTGGTCATGCAGATTACGCATGTTATTGGTCGCTGGAACTCCTGTGCTCGGGATTGGTTCACAGCTTGTGGGCGACCCTCTTTGATGCGGCGGCTCTTCACATCAACCGGGCAAACCCCAACGTCTTTCTCTACTTGGCGTCGGCCTATGAGCGCTACGTGCCGATTGAACAGGTCTTTACTGTGAGCACCATGACGTCTATTCGCAACAACCCCGATGTGCGGCAGATCATCTGCGAGGTGGCCGCTACTCTCGCGGGGTGCCGGAAGAATAAATTGCCGTCTCTTCCTACAATCAAGCCTCTGCATGATTTTGACCCTCAGACGATCCAGGAACATCTCAAGGCCCCTTCGCAGCTGTTTGGGCGCCTCACTCTTCGCCCAGCGGATCCCCTTCCGGTCGCTGTCCCACTCAACGAGTTCGTCTACTGCCTGCGAGGTGATGTACGGGACGCAACTCGTGCATTGTACTGGATGGCTTGGGTATTTGCCTACTGCCGAGAGCACAAGAAGCAGACCAAGCAGCCCCTCATCTTTGCCAACCGCTTTGACGAGTTCGTTTCCGAACCCCACGGTGCCCACCCTGTCTGGATCTTCTGGGATGCCATCCGCAAACAGACTCAGGCACACGCACGTCCCGTCATTGATGTGCTATACAAGATGTACTGTCTGCGGTGGAGCCCTACCGACGCAAAGGCAAAGCAACATCTACTGATTGCAGCCATCCTCATCGTCTGTGAAGGCACGACGTTTGATGCTACGGTGGTTACGGGCAATACAGTCGCTGTGTCGAACGTTCTGCAAGGGATGCCAGGGTGGATTGATGCGATCGTTCGTATGCAGAAGAGCTTTGCGTAGACAAAATGGATCCAACTTTCGCAGGTGAACAGACTTCACCCTCTGCCAAAATGACTGCCTACATCCCCGAAATCTCTGCCTCGAAGGTCGCCGGTCTCATCGGTCTGCATGGCTACCAGCTGCCTCACGAGATCATGTATGATCTCTTGAACAAGGATCCCTCAACCAAGCAGCGTATGTCGGAGATTGAGACGCAGGAGAAGCGCATCTCCATGAACAAGATCAAGGATCAAGTCCTGCGTAGTTCGGCAATCCGCGATGTCGTAGGCGCCGGTGTACGCGCCTGTGTCGGAAAGTCGGATATCCAGGGTGTGTTGGCGACCGTGGAGAACCAGGCTCGCATGGTGATTGACCTGCGCCACTCCAATCTAGCCAAGGACGTGCAGGATCTGCTTGTGAGCGAGGTGCGAGGTGCCGTGCAGCGGCAGCGGGGCACCAACAATGAGGGTGCGATCCTGGACACCTACGAGAAGGACAAGGAGGTGGTGGTCACGGAGCGGAACACAAAGACGTTCCGCAAGGAGTATGGTCCCTTCGATCTGGTGGGACGCACGGATGGGTATGTGAAGGAGCACAACCGCATCGTGGACTCCAAGGCACGGACTCGCATGTGGTCCAGCGTCCCGATGTATGACGAGATCCAGCTGCGTGTCTACATGAACCTGTCGGGTGCCACGGAGTCGGAGCTGATTGAGTCGTTCCCCGGTGGGCGCACGAGGGAGACCAAGTACATGAACGACTCCGAGAAGTGGCAGGTCATCTACGACGCCCTCGTGAAGGCCGCAAATGAGATGAACGAGATCATCACCGACGATACCAAGCTGACCGCTTTGGTTTTCGCAAACACCGTGTCTCTCTAATAATGAAGATCACGATCTCTGACACGGTTCCCGCACCCTATTCTACGCAAAAGGGCACAACCTACGAAACCAGGTATCTGTATACCGGGTTTGGTAGATACAATGAATACGAGAAGACATTGGAGGCGACGCAGGTCAACACCGATGGCACCTACACTTTTTTCAGTCGCCCTCATCAGCCCGAGGTGTTTTCTAGGGTCTATCACGTGGAGCCCGTGCTGCTCACTCTGTATTCGGCATCCCCCCGAGTATGGAAGGAGGAGGTTGGAGGCGTAGTGTTCTTCTTTCAGGAGATCGTGCAGGACGGAGCGCAGCCGAGCTTCTGAGCCTGCTCCTTGACCGCCTCCTTGACCTCCGTCGCCGAGATCACACCATCCCCATCCTTGTCCAGCTTACCCAGCGGCGACTTCTTGAGGTCATCCAGCAGCTCCTTGATAGCGACCTTCAGGACGTCCTTGACAATCTTCTCCACATCCGCCTTGAGCGCATCCGGCACAGCCGACGCCACAACTGAGGCCGCAGCAGCCTCCACCTTGGCAACCACCTCGGGCTCCTGAACGACGACGGGCTTCACCTCCTCCACAGTAGCTTGTTGCGTGGTATCGGACATTGCGGTTTGTTCTATGGTTAGAAAAGGTCTCCAGTATGTAAATGGACGTCTGGAACATCCTCTCCGTGGGCGCATCTACGCTTGTGATGCTGGCACTCATTCACGTAGCCGTTTTCTATGTGGTCAAGACCATGTATCCTCCTGCTCCTGTCCGTGCCCCTGAGCCGGTTGCTGCTCCCGTGGTCAGGTTTGCAGAGCCGCCGGTGGCTCCCGTGGCTCCGGCTCCGCCTGAGATTCCTCTTGTGACAACCAAGCTCCCTCCTCCCGTGGATACTCGGGATCCCGGTCCGGCGCGTACGTCCCAGCCCACTTTCAGCGAGGCACCGCAAGAGAAGCAAGTAGCAAACATCCCTACAAATGTACCAACGTATGAAAGCCTCTTATCGGCTGTCTCCTCTGGCAAGGAAGGGATCCCCAATCTCGGACCCATGTCAGGTGCCTCAGTATAGTGGCAACCCTGGATGGATTTACTTGACACACGATACAAACGGTAATGCCCACGCATACTTCACTGATGCAAAGGGAGAACGCCCGACACCATTGGCTCTGGTCATGGATGAGCGGGTTTGCTGTGATACCATTCTTCGAGTCGTTCGACTGGCGCCCGCATGTTATCTCGTATATGATGTCCTGGTCCTGAACGGGACTCGCATTCATGACAGCTTGACATTTGCCCAGCGTCAGGAACGGATAGCAGAGTTGCTTGAGTTGTTTCACTTTCCGGATCTGGTTGCCTTGATCCCTGTTGCCGATGCACCCGTTGGCACCCACATTCGGGGGTACGAGCAATACGACGGAAACCCTGGCACGATCGGCGTTTATCTTCCCAAGGAAGAGTAAATGAGCTGTGCCAAAATGTCAGGCGGCCGTCGTCGCACCCGTAAGATGCGTGGTGGCAATGGATATGGTGTGGGGCAGCCCATCTCGGTGGGTGCCCTGGAGTATGTCCCGAACATGACGTCTGTTCCGGACGGTGCTGCATACAAGCCGTCGGGCGGTCGTCGCCGTCGGTCCCGTAAGGGCAAGAGCCGTCGTTCTCGCCGCACTCGCCGTATGCGTGGCGGTGGCTCAGTGGCGAGTGTCGGATACGGATTCACAGGCGATGGCGCTCGTGGCCTGGCGAATCAATCAGCCTACCCGTCCAATCTTCCCCCGGGCGGCGCCTTTGCTATCCATCGCTGAACAGCATCGGCAAATACATAGGGCATATACTTGGGATCATTCGTCACAATGAAGGGTCCTCCAACTGCCTGGCAGTGTAGCATCATGCGCTGCATCTCAAAGCGAAGATGCGTATACTCAATGTACTCCCTCCATGCCTGGTATGCCTTCACGCCATTCATGGCGGTCATCATTGGATCTAGACCCTTCACAAATGCTAAAAAGAGTAGTATGAGCGGCATGATGATCATGTCGCTCACAAGATGAGCTGTGTCCGCCCACGACTCGGGGGCACACTTCGTTCGTAGCTGAATGTATCGTTCTGCGAGTTCAAATGGCTTACTGGGTAGATCCATTCTTAGCGAGGATCTTTACTCCGGACGCCGGAAACTTTACCTCGTCCAACGTCCGAGCGTCCACATACACGAGCTCAGTATCCTTGTTGACCTGAATCAGCTGAAGGAGCAGGTCCAGGTGGATTGTATTGCCAACGACCATATACTTCTGCATGGCGGACGTCAGATCCACCTCGGTCTTCTTGTCGCCGATCCAAATCCAGGGAACCTCGGGCTCGTCCAGGAAGGGATCAAAGACGCCCTTCACAATGTCCTCGCCCTCGTAGAACAGGTTGCACTTCTTGACCCGGTTCTTCTCCCATTCCTCAATGACGACGCTGTCCTCTGGAACCTTCTCCAGAGACTCCACCTCGTCGTGGTCATACTCATCCGAGAGGATGTAGTAGCTGATCTTGTTCTCCGGCGGATACGGGCCAAATGCCCAGTTGATGAAGTTGTAGATGGCATAGTAGATGCGAGAGGCACAGAAGAAGGCGGGCGACATGGTTGCTTACTTGACCTCATTGGACGCTGCCGGGACGAGTTCCATTTTGGCGTCGGCCAAAAAGTTCTCCTTCGAAACTTGACCGACCACAATCGTGTCGAAATCCGTCCCCATTGCAATCGCAGTTGCCAGCGACGTGATGATGAACGGAGCAGCCACCAAGAACCACGACACGCCTCCAAGTCCAATGCCGCAGAACATGTCCAGCACAATCACCGTTGCAAGACCAAGCACCAGCTTGATCACAAAGGTCGCCCACATTCCCAGGGACGCATCAAATCCAAGCTGGACAGCCAGGAAGATCGCATACAGCAGAGCAGGTGGACACAGGTCTTCGATAAAACGCATCTTCAGGTATTACAAGTAATCAAGAAAAAGATGAGTGATGACATCGAGATGGTCAGTCGGATGGCAGAGTGTTCCTTGGAGACGGCTGCCTCTGCCCTCAGTCTGCACGGGAACGTCATTGACGCAGTTGCCGCGCTTCTCCCCGAGCCTCCCACTGTGTCTGGCGCCAAGTACATTCCCGCCAAGCCCCACGTGAACACGGGACTGGACGCAGAGCAGACGGCGTTGTGCGCACGTGGTCGTTGGTTGCAGGACAGGGTTAACGCTGTACTCTCAGTCGCCCATTCGAAAACCCTACCCGCCCAGCCGGCTGCGCAATCTTCGGAGCTATCTGTTGAGGTTGCGGCTGCGACGATTCCAGACGTTGCTGAGGGGTCTGAATCTTCACCGGATAGTCTCGCACAAACTGCTCTACCAGGTCCGCAATCCGCGCCCCCTCAGTAAACAGGTTCATGTTCTTGATATGCGTCTTCACGACATCCGATCGAGCAGCGTATGTCGCTTCGTCGTCCAGAGCAACCACTGCAGATATCCACTCCTCTATCTTCTCTCGTTCACAGGGAATACCCGCCGGTGCAATCCACGCCTCCACTCCCTCGGTGCTTCCACCTGGATACTTGGGTTTGGTGGCAGGTTTAGAGTAGATCACGGGAATGCCGTTGTACATTGCCTCCACTGCAATGCGCCCAAAACTCTCATAGTAGCTTGGCATCACAAGAATCCGAGTTCGTTTGAGAATGGTGCGAATATCATCGTTGAAAGGAACCCACTCAATATTATCCGGTGCGGGAGGCAGACTGAGTTCGCCATAATACGGGATCACGCCTAGGAACTTGCGATCTGGCATCCGACGAGCCATGTCAATGAACTGAGCTACACCCTTGTTCCGATTCGCATTCACAAGGGTGATACAATCGCCCTCAAACTCCTCGTCGATCTTGATCTTGTCCTCATGCATCAGGGGGCGAACCACGGCCGTGCGCACGATGTTGGGCGGCCACGGATCGACGTTCTTTCGGTAGTTCGGCTCCATGATGGAGTTGATGAACATGAACATCTCCACCCACTGGATACGGCGACCCGGGTTGTTCTTGATGACAGCAGGGTAATTGCCGTCGTAGTGGCAGGTGGCCAAGATGGGGCGGTTGTAGCCACGGGCATTCAGTTTGCGCACATCCGGCAGTGCGGGGGCGTGAGGGCAAATCCATCCCTCACTTGCATCCAAGTACGTGCCTCCAGCTGAGAAGTACATGTACTTGAACCCTCGGTAGATTCCGCCATTGACGCCTACCTTTGGTACTTCAAGGGACATGAACACTACTTCATGCCCCCTCTTCTCCAATTCAATTGCGAGGTCGATATCGTGGAGGAATGCGCCGCACAAGTCGGGCATCCGTCCGGCAAAGAAGACAAGTCTCATTGTTAAGATACATCTACACGTTTTGTCTGAACCAGACGTGTCGCATCCCCGCCCCGCGTCCAGTCATAGATCCAGTTGTTGGGATTGGAATACTCCGATTGCTTGATATCAATCAGGGGCTGGTAGAAGTTGGGGATCGCCGAGTCCATAACACTACTGGCCTCCTTGCGGTTGCGGATCGATGCAGCATGGATAAGCTTTGTCTCATCGTCCACAGCCGTCGGGTTGCCACCACCCATATCAGGAGTCGTAGCAAAGGGGCGAGACCACAGCTCGTGCTTACCCTTCTGTCTCCAGGCGCCCGGGATGCCCCACCGCAGGTCCGTATTGGCATCCACTGCACATCCCCCACCGGGCTGCCCGAAGCCGCCACGCGCAATGAAGCCAGGCTGATCCGCCATCGCCGCCGCGGGGTTCAGGGTGTCTGAACAGGCCGACTCCATGCCCGTGGTCTGGCGAGTGAGGGTGCTCGTGTTGCCCACCGACTTGGCGGCCTGATCATACTCGTCCGAGCGGATACGAGTCGGTGCGTTGAACCAGTCTACGCTGTTTGTGCCGAACATCTCTTACCTTGTCCACAGGAAAAAACGAATAGACATAGTCCAACGTAAAGAACAGTAGCCTGAAATGATCCTCCAACCTGTTGACTGGCATGAGCACGATATCTACGGAGCCTACGCCATTGATGTCTTCGGTCGCCGTCCCGACAAGAAGGTGGTGTGCGTCCGCATCAGTGGGTTCAAGCCATACTTCTTCACGTCCGAGAAGCCCGATGTCTTTGCAGTCTACGAGGCTGCGAATAAGAAGTGGGTGTCCAAGTTCGGACCCAACAAGGGCAAAGAGGACTACGCCTTCAAGATGAGCAAGAACATCCTAGAGAACCCGCACCCAGTCGTCAAGCAGATCAAGAAGTATGATACGATGGATGGCTTCAATGACCTCAAACACGCCAATGTGTGGAAGGTAGAGTTTGACAATCTGGCAACCTTCAAGGCTGCACGGTCGGCCATCAAGGGAGTGCAGTATGAGAGCAACCTGCCCCCGTTTCTGCGCTTCTTCCACGAGGGGCATCTGGGACCTGCATCGCCGCTGAAGTTCACGAAGGCAGAGCAGATGGACATCCCCGAGACGGATGACGGGGAGCCGACGTATTACGTGGATGAGTTCTACGTATGCAACTACAAGAACGTGGAGGCCTGTGAAGCAAACATTCCCCTCCTCGTGGCATCTTATGATTTGGAGATGTGTCCTGCGGGCGACTCCAATCAGTTTCCAGTTGCCTCCAAGGACCCGATCATTCAGATCGGCGTCTCGTATCGCCGGTCTACGGACATGATTGAGCCCACAGCACGAGTGGTCTTTGTGCTAGGCGAAGTTGCCGACTCGGGGGATCCGACGGTTGAGTTCGTGTCGTGCGACACGGAAGCGGACATGCTCCTTCAGTTCGCTGAGGAGATCCGCACTCGTAATCCCGATATCCTCTGCGGCTACAACATCTTTGGTTTTGATGACGCCTACATTGAGGGACGTGTGAAGGCACTGGGTATTGAGGCGGACTTTGAGGTGTCTCGCAAGAAGACGAGCGAGTGGGGCGAGACCAAGTTCGCTACGCTCAAGACGGAGCTGGCTGCGGGCAAGTTTGACCTCCGCTTCCTGACTCTGCGGGGTCGGCTAGGCATTGATCTCTTGCTGAACATGCGCCGTGAGCACAATCTGGACAACTTCAAGCTGGACAATGTTGCCTTCACGTTCCTGCGAGACAAGGTGCTGAAGTATACAGATTCCTACATCACGACCAAGAGCACACGGGGTCTCCGCCGTGGAAACTACGTGCGCTTTGAGCTGGTGGGCAACACCAACGATCCAGTCTATGACAGCGAGAAGTTTGAGGTGTGCGATGTGTCCTCCAACGGCTTCCGCATCAAGTGTGATCGTGAGCTCTTCACGGAGTTCACGCCTGAGCAGATGAAGCACATGGAGTGGTCCTTCTCCAAGGACGACGTCTCGCCGATGGAGATGTTTGAGCTCCACAGGCACGGCGGACCCGAGGGACGGGCTCGTGTGGCTCGGTACTGTATTCAGGACTGCGATCTGGTGGCGACTCTGATGGGCAAGTTGGACACGATTGTCAATGCCCGTGGAATGGCAGATGTGTGCAAGGTTCCGATGCAGTTCGTGCTGACTCGTGGTCAGGGCATCAAGATCTTCTCTGCAGTGGTGTATTACGCCTCCCAGCGTGATCAGATCATTCGGACCATGGGTGTCATTGAGGGAGAGGGCGTGGCCTACGAGGGCGCCATCGTGCTGCCGCCCAAGATCGGCATGTATCTGGACCAGCCCGTGTCTGTTCTTGATTTCAACTCGCTGTACCCGACGAACATGATTGCCTACAATCTGTCTCCGGACACGTGGGTGGCCACGAAGATCATGGACGCCGAGGGATTCACGACGGAGCGGAGCGGTATGAAGAAGGAGCAGATTGAGGAGCTAGAGGCAAAGGGGTACGTGTTTGAGGACATTGAGTATGACAACAAGGAGGGTGCTGAGACGGTGGGCAAGACGGTGTGCACCTTCGTCCAGGCCAATGACAATCCTATGACACAGGGTGTGTTGCCCAAGACGCTGGAGATCCTGCTCAAGAAGCGCAAGGAGTTCAAACAGAAGATGGAGGATCAACAGTATGACGAGGCTCAGAGATCTGTGTTTAACGGTCTACAGCTTGCTTACAAGGTCGTTGCAAACTCTGTTTACGGACAGGCAGGAGCCCGAACCTCTCCCATCCGAAACGTCTACGTCGCAGCTTGTACAACGGCTGCTGGGCGCCGAGCTCTCCAGTTCGCCCGACGCGTCGCCGAAAGCGAGTTCGGAGGTGATGTTGTCTACGGGGACACCGACTCCATCTTCGTCAAGTTCCCTACCAAAGACGTCGCCGAGTCTATCCGCATGGGCATCGCTTGTGGCGCCTCCATCTCCAAGCAAATGCGAAGACCCTACAAGATCGCCTATGAGAAGACATTCTATCCATTCATCCTCTTCTGTCGCAAGCGATACGTTGGCATGAAGTACGAGGAGGATCCTAATCCCGCCAAGGCCAAGCGCATGACCATGGGTGTCGTCCTGAAGAGGCGGGACAATGCGCCGATTGTCAAGGACGTCTTTGGAGGAGCTCTGGATGTGCTCTTGCAAGAGCGAGACATCCGGAAGTCCCAGGACTTCGTGAAGGACATGCTGGTCAAGATTCTGGAGAATAAGGTGCCGCTGGAGAAATTCATTCTCAGCAAGTCGTTGCGAGATGACTATGCGGCCATGAAGAAGGACTATGAGGGAACAGCGACACTCCCTGCGCATCGGGTCTTAGCGAACCGAATGGAGGCACGGGATCCGGGCACGGCACCCAAGGTGGGTGATCGTGTGCAGTTCGTCTACGTGGCCGAGAACAAGAACAAGGTCAAGCAGGGCGACCGGATTGAGCACGTGGACTTTGTGCGAGCGAACAAGCTCAAGCCAGATGTTAACTTCTACATCACGAACCAGATCCAGAACCCAGTGGCGCAGCTGTTTGCTCTGTGCATTGAGCAGCTGGAGGGATACAGGTCGCCAACCAAGGAGTCGTACAAGGCAATGTACGATCGGTTCATGGAGAAGCTGAAGGACGAGGAGGAGGCCACTCTTGCAGTGTTAGACAAGAAGGCGGACCAGCTGGACAATATGATGTTCCTGGGGTCGCCGCTTCTGAATAAGATGGTCAAGGCGGCGGTTAGGGGTCCGATGGATGCGTTTGTCCGCAAGTAGGGGCTTTCGCGCAGAGCCCGTAAAGGAGACCAATGGAGGACGACAATCAGCTCACTACTCTCGATGTTCTCCACAGCATGCAGGAGACGGATCGTGCCTTCTACCAGACACTTCGCTTTTTGGATTCGGATCGTGAGCGGCTGCTGGCAACCCACCAGCGGAACACGGCGATGGCCATGAGTCTCATTCGTCTACATGCGGTCCGGGGATCCCGGACGGTGCAGTACACGGCCACGATTCCCCTGACCTTCCCGGTGGGATGGGACGAGCCGGTTGTGGTCCACCCGACACCCGCGCAGATTGCCGCTGGGTCTGCAGTGGTCACGGTAGAGGATGCTGCGCCTACGAACTGCTCCATCTGCCAGGATTCACTGAGCCCCACGCACACTCGCCTGACGCATTGTGGCCACCGGTTCCATACGTCCTGTATCGCCGAGTGGTTCACGCAGAGTGTGAGCTGCCCGATGTGCCGCCACGACATCCGCGAAACGCGTCCTCCTGCACCCACATCTTCTGATGTAGAATCTGAGCGACCTCCGATGAGCAGTCGGTTGGCCGCGTGGCTTGTGGGAGCGAATCCGACGAACCATACTGTAGAAACTGCAGAATCCGACGAACATCATGCTTGAATCGTTTGGCCAGTTCTGCAACGTCCTCTCCTGGAAATAACTCTTGAAGATCTGATGGCTTCGGGGGAAAGCACCTCACCAGTGCAATTCGTTCTACCGACTTCATGATCCGGGGGACTTCGTTGCAGGTCATGATCACGGGCACATGACGATCACCGCCGGTCATCCACTCAGATAGCCTCTTTTGCGCATGTGGATCTGACCCATCCACTTCATCCAGAATCAAGCACATGGCTTTATCATCTCCTCGAATGAGGGATGTTAATGTACGTGTATGACGACACGAATTGATCAGTTGCGCCACATCCTCGTGGCTTCGCATGGACTGACTTGCATTAATTTCAAGCGGCTCCATTCCTGCAGAACGGGCTGCTGCCAGAGCCATGGTGGTCTTGCCGATACCCGGAGGACCGTGAAGAAGGAGCACGTCCCGAAAGGGCTTCTTGTTCAAGTAGATGGATAGACGCTCCTTTACCTCCGTATGTCCCAGCACCTGCGTCAACAACTCAGGACGCCGAGTTTCGCTCCACATACTCCCTCTTCGTCTTTCCAGAGAAAATGCTTACTGCTCTCAAACACAATGGAAGGTCCTAGACACGTGCTCAGGACACTGTTCCGAGACACGAGTTTTCCGTTAGTGGAGCATCACCTTGCGTCCTTCAATGCAATGTTGGATACGAGTATTCCTACGTTCATCAAGGTCTCCAATCCCTACCAGCTGGAGCTGAAGGACAAGCGGTTCATTCGTGTCTACATTGGTGGCAAGGAGGGGACCAAGATCTCGTTTGAGGCTCCCGTGGATGAGCACGGGGCGCCGGTGGTTCCTCATGCGTGTCGTCTGGACAACAAGAGCTATGCGCTAACCTTCCGGGCCGATATTGCAATTGAGTATGCCTTCGCAGAGGGTCCGGCGGTGACAGAGACGTTTGAGAATATCGTCATTGGAGAGATCCCGCTGATGTTGCGAAGCCGGCCTTGCTACCTGACGGCAATGGATGGGTATTCCATGGGCGAGTGTCTGTACGAACTCGGTGGCTACTTTATCATTGACGGCAAGGAGCGAGTGCTTCTGAGCCAGGAGCTGCTGGGCAACAACATGATGTACTCGGGCACTCGTAAGCGGACGGCTGTGTCCTCGGAGAATATTGACGAGAAGACGGAGGGTGAGGGCGCTGCGAACAAGTTCGTGCAGACCCAGATGTTTGGTGGCGACACAGAGGTCTACGTGGGCATCAAGTCCATCTCCGAGGATGCTTCCAAGGGCCCGTATTCGCACTACCTTGTGTTTGGTCCGCCGTCGGATGTTGTCCCAGATCCCAAGAAGCAGGACCCCGAGAAGCAGCTGAACCAGCGGTCGTTGGTGATCACCCTGCCCGGCTTCCAGGATCCCGTGCCGGTCATGAGCGTCTTTGCGGCGCTGGGCGTCACAACAGATCACGATCTGTATGACATGATTCTTGCAGGTGTGCCCGATGCGGATCGGTCGGCGTATGATTCGACGATTCGTCAGATCATCCTCAGCCACATCCAGTTCCTCAAGGACGCCGGATCTGACCTTCTGGTGCTGGAGCGCATGACCAAGCGCAAGTATCGGTCTGAGGTGGTGCAGAACATCTACGAGTTGATGTTTCCTCATATTGAAAAGTCGGAGAACCCGGGCACTGTGCTGCGTCGCAAGGCCTACCTTCTTGCACAAATGGTGAAGATGGCGATTGATGTATCGCTGGAGCGGAAGCCGCCGTCGGATCGTGATAACATTGAGTATAAGCGCTTCAATACCTCCGGCGATCTGATGTTCCAGGAGTTCCGTCGAATCTACCGCCAGACGGCACAGGATATGCTTCTGAAGCTGGACTCTCGTATTCAGTATGAGCGCAAGACCTACGAGGGACGTGAGCTAACAAAGCTTGTGCAGCGGGAGACGATCGGGGCATATTGGAAGAAGTATCAGATCATGAACGGATTCATCAAGTCCTTCAAGGGGCAGTGGGGTGGGCGGGATGGAGTTGCGCAGGAGCTGAGCCGTCTGTCCTACATTAGCTATCTGTCTCAGCTTCGCCGCACCTCTTTGCAGATTGACCCCTCCATGAACACCGCCCCGCCCCGCCGTCTGTATGCATCGCAGTTTGGTTTGATGTGCCCGATTGATTCACCGGACGGGTCAGGAGTTGGGCACCTGAAGGCACTGACTATCCTGGCTCGGGTGTCCACTGCGTCCCCATCGTCGATGGTTCGCAAGGCGCTGGAGGCAACCAAGCTCGTGAGACCGATTGAGGACATTCACCCGTCTACGTGGGTGCCGTCGTGGACTCGCGTGTATGTGAACTCGGATCTGATGGGCCTGTGCATTGGCGACACGGAAGAGCTGCACACGAAGCTGGTGGCGCTGCGTCGTCGGGGCGAACTCCGGTTCGATGTCAGTCTGGCGTGGAATCGGTTGGAGAACGTGTATACCATAACCTGCGATGCGGGTCGCCCGATTCGTCCCGTGTATCGTGAGGGTGTCACGCACGAGAAGCTCATGGCTGCAAAGACGTGGGAGGATCTGATGACGCTGTTTGATTACGTGGATGCAACCGAGTCAGGTGTTTCCCGGTTCTCGCTGGAGCCGTTTCACCCTCATCTGCAGTCGGAGATCCACATGTCCTTCTGTATCTCCCCCATGTCCAACCTGGTCCCCTTTCTGGATCACAATCCGGGAACCCGCAACAACTTTGCAACTGCGCAGCAGAAACAGGCGTGTGCGTGGTACCACACGAACTACAACAAGCGCTTCGACACCATTGCGTCCATCACGGTCAACCCGCAGAAGCCGCTGTCGCATACGTGGATGTATCGGGAGATCATGGGCGCCGGTGGCTGCATGCCGTATGGCGAGAATGCCATTGTTGCCTTTACGGTCTACGGTGGGCACAACCAGGAGGACTCGGTGATTCTCAACAAGGCCGCTCTCAAGCGGGGCATGTTCCGTACGCACTACTTCCACTCCTACAACGTGCAGGAGACTCTGCTGGATCCGTCTGTCAAGCCACCGGTTCGTACCCTCTTTGCAAACCCGGTCACGAACCCCAAGTATACTGAGACGGTCAAGCGCAAGGAGGATGCATCCTACGAGATGCTGGATGCGGATGGCATTATCAAGCCGAACTCTATCGTGGATGAAAAGACGGTGCTGGTGGGCATGGTGTCGCCGATTACGAATGAGGATGGAGTGGAGACGGGCTGGCGGGATGTGTCTGAGCTCCCTAAGCGTGGGCAGCATGGGCGTGTGGACGGCATCTACCGCTATTCCATGCCGGATGGCACGAATGGTGTCAAGATCCGTATCACAGAGGAGCGATCTCCGAAACCGGGCGACAAGATGGCGTCGCGTCATTCGCAGAAGGGCACGGTGGGGCAGCTGATGGACGAGGAGAACATGCCCTTCACTGCAAAGGGTGTGCGCCCGGACATTCTCTTCAATCCCCACGGTATGCCAACGCGTATGACCATCGGGCAGCTGCTGGAAGCCATGAGCAACAAGCTCGGACTGCAGATTGGTACCTTCATTGATGCGACGCCTTTCACCACGTCCAACCGAGTGGGCGATCTACGGACGGAAATGATCCTGCGGGGATTTGAGCCGCACGGACACGAGACGCTCTACAATGGCGAGACAGGTGAGATGATGCAGGCAGATATCTTCATGGGACCCATCTACTACCAGCGTCTCAAGCACATGGTGGAGGACAAGATCAACTACCGATCCACTGGACCCAAGACCATGCTGACTCACCAACCTCTCCATGGACGTGCGCAGGGTGGCGGTCTTGCGATTGGTGAGATGGAGCGTGATGGCATGATTGCTCACGGCATGTCCAAGTTCCTGCACGAGAGTTTCATGGATCGGTCGGATGGTGCCGAGATTCAGATTGACCATGCCACGGGGCGCCTGGACACGAGCCCCAACAAGATCGCAATGCCCTACTCCATGAGTTTGTTCGTGAAGGAACTAGAGTCGTGCCATATTGAGACAAAACTACTAACAAAGATAGATGAGTCTTGAGGAAATTACTCAGTTCTGCCACGAGCTGTTGAGGCGTCTTGGCAAACAATCCGTGCCGGGACCCCTGTACCGATTATGCAGTTTCGTCCAAAATGGATCTACGCAAAAGTAGCGGATAGAAGGTAGTAGCAAGTCAAAATGTCCTCTTCTCGCAACGCCACCATGGAGTCCTGCCTCGAGTTCGCCAGCAAGATCGTCAGCACCAAGAAGGAGCAGAAGGAGTACGCTGAGGCGCTCCTGGAGTGCCGCCGGTTCCCGGCGTACCACGTCCAGCTCAAGAGCGGCGACACGATCCCGCTCACCAGCTACCCGCTGATGTTCGGAGACAACGGGGGCTGGACCACAGTCAAGCGCAAGATCCGGGTCAAGAAGCTCAAGACCGACGAGCAGCTGGACGAGGATGCGGACCTTGACAACTGGGAGGACGTGGAGCACTACGGACGTGCCACCTACACGCAGACGGGGCCTGTCGCGGAGCACAACGGGGCTCTGTTCGACATTGGCAGTCGCTTCTGAAGTCCCACACACTTACACACACAATCCACAACATAGACAGGGTGCTATAGTCTAGTGGTCAGGACAAGAGGCTTTGAACCTCTGAACCTCGGTTCGATCCCGAGTAGCACCACACTCACCGGTATGGTCTAGCGGTTAGGATAGGGCTCTTTCACAGCCTTGGCTCGGGTTCGACTCCCGGTACCGGTAACCATTTTCTTTTGCGCTATTAGCTCAGTGGATAGAGCGTGGGGCTTCTAACCCCAAGGTCGTGGGTTCAATCCCCACATGGCGTATTTTTCGCGATACTAGCTCAGTGGTAGAGCATGGTCCTTATGAGGCCGTGGTCGTGGGTTCAATCCCCACGTGTCGCACACCGTATTAGCTCAGACGGTAGAGCATGGGCCTTTTAAGCCCGTGGTCGAGGGTTCAATTCCCTCATACGGTATCTTTTTGTCGGCTCGTCCCCAAAAAGATCCCGCTTAGAGGTAAGGATGGTGGATAGAGTAGTGAAGATGTCTGATCATATGTACGTCACAAAGCGCAACGGCGACCGTGTTCCTGTTTCCTTCAATGAGGTCCTCACTCGCATTCAGCGTCTTGCAGAGGGGCTGCCTCATGTCAACCCTGATTTGGTCGCACAGAAGGTCTGCAACCAAATTCAGGACGGGATCAAGACCTCGGAGCTGGACGAGTTTGCGGGAGAGACGTGCGCCATGATGCAGGCACGGTACCATCCCAACTATGGCAAGTTGGCTGCTCGACTTGTCATTGACAATCACCAGAAGAACACGCCGAGTCGCCTGGTGGACGTTGCACAGGTTCTCTTTGACGAGGGTGTTGTCTCGGAGTCTCACTATTGCGCTGCGCAGGATCTTGGGCTGGAGTCGATGATTGACTACACGCGCGACTTCATGTTCGACTACTTTGGCTACAAGACGCTGGAGAAGGGCTACCTGCTTCGTCGCCGCGATGGTCGTGTGTGGGAGCGTCCCCAGCACATGTGGATGCGCGTGGCACTTCAGCTACATGGGGATAATCGCCCCAAGGTCAAGGAAACCTATGACGCCCTGTCGCTGGGATACTTCATTCATGCCACGCCGACCCTGTTCAACTCGGGTACGCCCCACGCCCAGCTGAGCTCGTGCTTTCTGGTCCATATGGAGGATGATTCGATCAAGGGTATCTACGATACGCTGGGGGAGTGTGCGCAGATCTCCAAGTGGGCGGGTGGTATCGGTCTGTCCGTTCACAACATCCGGGCTCGTGATGCGAAGATCAAGGGTACGAATGGCAAGTCCACGGGTCTGACGCCGATGCTGAAGGTGTTTAACGATACGGCAAAGTATGTCAATCAGGGTGGTAAGCGCAATGGGTCTTTTGCTATCTACTTGGAGCCTTGGCATGCAGATATTGAAGAATTCCTCCGTCTCAAGCTCAATACGGGTAACGACGATGAGCGTGCTCGCGATCTGTTTTATGGTCTTTGGATTCCCGACTTGTTCATGGAAAGGGTTGAGCGGGATGGGGTGTGGTGTCTGATGACGCCCGACGAGTGCCCGGGTCTGTCGGATTGCCACGGCGACGAGTTCAATCGGCTGTACAATACCTATGAGCGCGATCACAAGTATGTGAAGGAGGTGTCTGCGAAGAAACTTTGGCAGATGATAGTAGATGCCCAGATTCAGACTGGGGGCCCCTACTTGCTGTACAAGGACGCGTGTAATGCCAAGTCCAATCAGCAGAACCTCGGAACCATCAAGTCCTCCAATCTCTGCACCGAAATCATCGAGTATACATCCCCAGACGAGACGGCGGTCTGCAACCTCGGGTCTCTGGCTCTCCCCAAGTTCGTCGAGAATGGGGTCTTCAACTTTGAGAAGCTTCGCAGCTACACTTCCATCCTCACTCGGAACCTGGATATTGTCATTGACAAGACCTACTACCCCACAGACAAGTGCGCTCGGTCCAACCTCCGCCATCGCCCCATCGGAGTCGGAATTCAGGGACTCGCAGATGTCTTTGCGATGCTCCGACTGCCCTGGACGTCCGAGGGTGCTGCGCAGCTGAACCGGGAGATCTTTGAGAACATCTACTTTGCAGCTGCAACTGCGAGTATGCTTGGGGCATCGTCGGGCGACTGGCACGGGATTGCAGTTAACTCAGAGAAGACGTATGCGTCGTTTGCGGGATCGCCAATGAGTCAGGGCAAGATGCAGTACCATCTGTGGGGAGAGACGCCAAAGTCCACCTATCTCAACTGGGATGGTCTCGCAAAGCTGTGCGCGGGTGGTATGCGCAACTCGCTGCTGATTGCCCCGATGCCGACTGCGTCCACGTCGCAGATCCTCGGCAACAACGAGTGCTTTGAGCCGTTCACGTCCAACCTGTATTCCCGTCGTGTGCTGTCGGGGGAGTTCATGGTGGTGAACAAGTATCTCGTGGAGGATCTGGTGTCTCGTGGGTTGTGGACGTCAGAGGTACGCACGTCCATCATTGCAAACAACGGATCCATTCAGTCCATGCTGGAGCTCCCCGCGGAGATGCGGGAGTTGTATAAGACGGTGTGGGAGATTCCGATGAAGACGTTGATCAACATGGCTCGGGATCGGGCGCCCTTCATCTGCCAGTCGCAGAGTTTGAACCTGTTTCTGTCTGAGCCAACTCCGTCCAAGGTGTCGTCGATGCACTTTTATGCATGGAAGACAGGACTGAAGACTGGGTGTTATTACCTGCGTACCAAGGCAGCCGCTAAGGCACAGCAGTTCACTGTGGAACCTCCCTCCTGCGTTACTTGCTCGGCCTAAAGAAGGAGCCGTGCGCCGTGAGAAATTGTGTGGGTGTTAAGAACAAACAAATGTCTGCCGCTGTTGTTGCACCTTCTGGATCTGCCGCCACTGCCACGCCCCTCAAGGGAGGTGCCGTTATGCTGTCCCCGGCCTCTGTTGGTGGTCGCCGTCGCCGCATGAGCAAGAAGACCCGCAAGATGCTCCGTGCTCTCCGCAAGATGAAGGGCGGTGAGGTGGAGGAGGCCGTGGAGGCCGCCGAGACTCCCGAGGCCGCTGCCCCTGCCGAGGAGACGGGTGGTCGTCGCCGTCGTCGCCGTAGCCGCCGTAGCCGCCGCACTCGCCGCCGCCACGCGGGACTCTTCGCTTAAATCGACTCCCCAATCTCCGACACCAACGTGAACAACTCCGTCGAGAATCCATAATGACATCCGTTCGGCTCAGCCATTGGAGGCACCTTGCGTGAGGAGGTGTTCTTCTTGTGGACCAGACTGACAATGATATCCTGCGGGGACATCTCCCGACACTGATGCTCACGACCACGAATAAACCCACCGCCTTCGGCAATCTGCTGGTCAGGGAAACGTCCCGCCTCCCAGAAATCCCAGGTGAAACAGAGAGTTGCCTCTGAGACCCGCTCACACATCGGAAGCTTCATGGGCGGTACATTCATGAACGACTTCTTTTCATGAATGTCGTAGCACGGAATGACCGTCGAGAAGAGGCACTCCTTCTTCGGCTCTGCAAGCATGTGCGCAACGCGGCTCAATAGGCTGTTGCTAGGATACACGTCGTCGTCGTCCATGGTGACAATGATCTTGTTGGATGCATAGGACACTGCGAGGTTCCGCTTGGCACCGATCGTCATCGGTTCGTCGACCAGCACGTAGATCACGTTCTTCATGTCCGACACCAGATCCTTGATCTGATCCTTGCCATCGTCCACAATGATCCATTCAATTTTTTCGGCAGGATACGTCTGCGCAATCAGTCCATACTTGACCAGCGGAATGAAGGCACGTCGATCACGGGTGATGGTAATGACCGAGATATGCGGCAGATCCTCCTCCTTTGGAAGGGCAGCCTCGATCGAATACGTGCCGACATCAGCCGTGAGTCGCTTGAGCTCATCGCCAATCCCATTGATGAAGTTCTGGTGCCGAGACTCGTAGCGCGACCGGTTGGAGCGACTCTCGTTTCTACGCTGGTGGTGATTCATGTCCACATACATCTGCAGAGACTCCACGATCGAACCGACATCCACGTCCTCCAGAGTTCCCATGCACTCCGGATGCGGTAGCGACTTGGATCCCGAGACCCAAAGCGCATGATGGGTCAGCTCACGGAACGGCTCAATTGGACTGAGAAGCAGGATACACTCTGCCGACATGGCTTCATTGACAGCATGACAGAATCCCTCGGCCGCCGAGGTGCAGATCAGGAGCCCACAGTCCGCCATGAGCTTGTCATACACCGTCTCCGACACGCGCTCCGAGTGAACCACGAACTTGTCAGCAACTGAATCGGGGATCTTGGGGACCTGCATGTCGTAATAGACCAGATCCACAACCGGGAGACGAGCATACAGCTCTGGGTTCGTCTGCTGCACACGCATGTACGCCTGTACGATTGGCTTCGGGTGGCGCCACACATTCTTGCCAACCGGGATCAGTGCCCGGTTGTAGTCCTTCTTCTCGGGCACCGTCTTGTCAATGGACGTCCAGCCAATGTAGCGCACGTTGCCCCACTCTGCAAAGAGCTTCTCCGCCTCCCGCGTCTTGACCCAGATCTCGTCGACCATCTTGCCATACGGCTTCCACACCTTCTGCGTCCACTCCGGGTGAGGGATCCACACATTCTTCTTGGCAAACTGAAACAAGGCTGGGTTGATGGACTCGACAAAGAAGTTAACCTCTGCCTCCTCGCACTGGGGATGAAAATGAGGAACGTGGCGGATGACCGTGCCGTTCCCCAGCGTATGGAAGACCATGCCGTGCAGGATATGAATATCCTGTGCGAGGCCTAGGGAGTTCGTATTGCCGATGATATTGACGCGCAGGGGCATTTCTCTACTTAGAGATTGCGCTTTGTAAACTTGTTTGCTGAACGACGTTTGCAAGTACGGGCACGTCCATTCACCAGCTTCTTCCAGGACGGAACATCGCGAGGGGCTGCATGTGTGAAGTTCACAGGCCGATCACGGAACCACACGGGATTCCCAATGGAGAGGTAAGATGCCGTGGGTGCTGTCTCGACTCTGTCTGCATACTTCGCAGTGAGGTCTGCACATTGAGCACCCATGGATCCAAAGCAGTAGGTCTTGGACAAGGGGTCTTTGCAGTAGGCACGATCATCCACGACCCATGCCGTTCCATTCCACGCAAAGCCGTCGATTGGACGAAACAGACTCAGCGCAGAGTCCCACAGATACCACTGTCCGCCATCTTGTAGGAAGACACGATCCTGATACCGAACCAGCATTACTTAGATCAGAAAAAGCTTTTGAGCTCACCTGTCCGCGTTCCGTAGATGTTCGTCATCACCGGGCGCTCAATGGGGGCAGGGAAGTCCTCAATGTCCTTGCGATAGTACTTGTATGCCTCAATCTCCACCAGGATATTGTTCGAGCACCAGCCAATGACACGGTTATTCAGAAGCTGCAGCTCCTCGGACACACGGGCCGGATCGTTCTGCGCATACTGGAGGTAATACGAGCGCATGACTGTCTTCAGGTCGGCGACGCTCTGCGGTCCAATGACATAGCGCTTGGATCCGCTCATCATGAGGACGGCGTTTGCAATCTCGCGCTGGAGGTTCTCCACATTGGCCTCGCTGAAGTAGATCGTGTTCAGGGGCGTGGACTCGTGGCGGTACTGCATCTGCTCCGCCACACGGGAGGGGACAACATACGGCTCATTGGCCGTCAGCATGAACGGCGGCAGAGTGGACTTCTCCTCACTGGCACTCGCAGGGAGACGACCCGTGTGCTTGGGGGCATTCGGGATCGCCGTCTGGGTGTAGAAATCAGACAGCGAGGTGGCGTTCGGGTCAACAAGGGGAGAACTCATTGCTTTACTATACGACAATCTTTCCTCCAATGACACCCGTATCTGGCTGGAGGATATCCAGTTCAAGCGTATACACGGGCTGCAAGGATGCATTCATGAACTCAAGGTTAGAGCCCACGAGCGAGTTCGGCTCCAGAATGGTATACGTTACATTGTCAATCGAGTCCGGGTATTGAGGCGTCACCGTTCCCTGGTCGCCAACCGTGAAGAAGTTCTGAATCGTGAAGCCGTTATACGAGGAGATGTAGGGAGAGACACGTGGCTGGTTTGAGCTGGATCTCGGTTCGTAGACGCCGAGAGTGTTCGGTGCATAGTCCAGCAGCGACAGTACCGTGAAGGTTCCCGTTAGCAGTGCCTGTACGAACTTCTTCTTGTCGTTGTTCTGCGCAGCGAGGTATCCAGACTTCATCATGTTGGAGATGGTTCCAGGGTAGAAGATGATGCGGTCGCCGACACGCATCTCGTTGCCGCTGAAGAACTGACGGTTTGGCGTGAAGCAGTTGATGTACATTCCGTTTGAGTCGGTCTGCATGAGGGCGATCGAGAGGGTATCGCTATGGATAAATACATTGCCAATGGGATCGGACACGCTGATCTGGATACGCTGGAGGTTCGTGATTGGGCTCTGGAGTCGGAGGGCTTCCTCTCCCCACGGCTCATAGTCAAACTGCTGCACACCCAAACTGTTGGAGCCGAACGTCTGCTGCTGGCGCTGCTTCTGGGTCATGACGGAGAAGGATCTGCGCGTCGGCTCATTGCCACCCACGTACTGCCCAAAGTACTCATTGAGGTAGAGCATCAGGTAGGGATATGTCGAGAACGTGGAGAAGGTGGTACCTGTAAGTGTGGCCTGGATGTTCGACGAGATTGTTGTGAGATCTCCAGTTCCGTCGGACTTTGGGATGAGAGGCACGTCTGAGAACTGGCGCTGGGGCATGACTGCACGGACAAGGCGAATGGCGGCCACGTTGCAGGGCGTAAAGACACTGCCAAACCCTGCACCCGACGGCGCAATCGTATACCCCGTGTCGTAGGCGATGAAGTTTCCGTTTGGAAGACTGGAGTTGTAGGGAGGGTACGTGACGTTCGACAGCGTCCACCCTGTTGCATTCGGTGCTCCTGGGAGAGGGGATGTCAAGACCTGTTGCTCATCTGCAAAGGTCGGGATGAATGGGTTGTTCGCATAGACAGCTGGACTACTTGCATTCGAGCCCTGTGTGCCAAAGGTAAAGGTCAGATTCGAGAAGGGATTTGGCTGCTTCACCCAGTCTCGCTGCGAGGTATCCATGACCACATAGCGCTTGACTGCCACTGTACTTGGAGGCGCCTGGACGATCGCTGCATCTGAGTGAGATCCCTCCGTCTGCCCGGTGTAGTCAACGGATGGCACGGCGTTTGCTGCATTCGCATTTGAAAAAGGTTCTACCGATGCATACCGGCGTGTCTCCTGCATCTGGACTCGAGGGTCAAAGGAGTAGTTGGTTCGGGACGCCTTGTCCTGCTGTATGAGTAAGTCTAAGTAGCTGTTCATGCTCTTCTTATTTATACCTGCTCTAAATCTGCGAGCCACAATCTTTCCGCATTGGTTGCCTCCAACCGATCAATCTCTGCCAACAGATCCGCCATGTCCTTCTCGTGCTTGGCTACCTTCTCTGCCGTGAAGGCAGACACTGGCAGGCGCATGATGTAGTCGTAGCTCCCATCAATGTGCTCATACTCGTGCTTGGCCAGGAGTTCGTCGCACTCCTTCAGGCTCTTCTTCTTGAGCACCACCGTGGGCACATCCAGGATCTGATCCCGAATGAACCGGACCACGTTCTTGTGGTAGGGCAGCTTCTCCTTCAATGTCTTGATCTGGTGGCTCCGACGCTTCTCGTACAGCTCAATGCGCACACTCCAGAACTCGCAGAGAATGTCAGTCAGTGTCTCATACTTGGTGATGACACCCTTCGCATTGAAGGCATGCATATTCGTCGTACGGACCTTCTCCGTCAGCGACTTGACGAGCGCCTTCTCATCAATGCCCTTGATTCGGATGTTGATCTGCTGATCCGTGGACGTGTCCGTAAAGTCCTTGATGCGACCCTCGGCAAGCTCCTTCTCCAGCCACTCACGATAGTCCGCCGTCCAAGTTCCAGGCGGCAGCTCGGTCACCACAAACTCAGGGTCCCCATGGGACCCGGCGCCCTTCTCCTTGCGATACACACCCACGACGCCGTCCTCCGTATACGTACCCTTGAAGCCCTCAAAGTAGGGCACGAGCTGCGGATCGCTCCTCAGCGGATGCCCCGCTTGGATCTTTCGCATCAACTTCGTCTTAATGACCTTCGGATCACACGGCGGGATGTAGGTGGAATACCCAGTGCCAATGCCACGGGACCCATTGATCAGCAGCATCGGCAGGACCGGCGCATACCACTCGGGCTCAACCGGCAGGCCGTCATCATCGCGATACTTCAGCACCGCAAAGTCCTCCTCCGGAACCAGTTTCCGAACACGAGGCTGGAGGTAGGTGTGGATATAACGGGGCGACGCTGCGTCCTTGCCACCCTGAATGCGGGTGCCGAACTGCCCCTGCGGAACCAGCCACGGGATGTTGTTGGATCCCATGAAATCCTGCGCCATGCCCACGATGGTCTCGTTCAGCGACGCCTCACCGTGGTGGTATCCCGTGTGCTCGGACACATATCCTGCAAACTGCGCTACACGGATCTCGGCCGTCAGGTTCCGCTTGAACGCCGCATACAGGATCTTGCGCTGCGACGTCTTCAGTCCGTCCATCACGTTCGGGATCGACCGCTCCAGATTGTAGTAGCTGAAGTGGATCAGGTCCTTGTGGATGAAGTCATCGTAGGGCACTCGGTTCCCTGTCGGGATCAGCGCCGTGCGATCGTAGCCCTTCAGCCACTCCTTGCGGTCATCTGCCCGCTGCTTGTTGAAGGCCAAGTCAATGGACTTGTCCGCCTTCTCATCATAGTCAAAGCGAACCGCATTCACCTTGCTGAAGTAGTCCTTGGCCTCGTCCCTCGTGGACGTGCCCAGTCCCTTGTAATACTTCACCTTCCACGCTCCGGCTTTGCCTCCGCTCGTGGCCCCCGACCCCTCACCAGCGCGCCACTGCTCGTACTCATACTGCGAGTAGAAGACCCTGGATTCCTTGCCCTTGTTGGCCTTGACGATCGGCGTCGCCATGTAGGTCAGGAACCCAGGGATCGCAATCAGCTCGTGCCACAGCTCGTGGAACAGGTTGATCAGCAGACCACGGATGTGGCTGCCATCCAGATCCTGATCCGTCATGATCATCACAGACCCGTAGCGCAGATCCTTGACATCCGTATACTTCTTGCCCGACGTCAGACCAATGATCTTCTTGAGCTCGGCAATCTCCTTGGTGTGCTCCACCTTGGCGTCGCTCGTGTCCTTCACGTTCAGCACCTTACCCTTGAGCGGGTAGACACCAAAGAACTTCCGCTGCTCCTGGCTCAGACCGCTCAGTGCCATCGCCTTGGCTGAGTCTCCCTCTGTCAGGATCAGTGTGCACTTGGCCGAGTCCTTCGTACCCGCCATGACCGCATCGTCCAGCTTGGGGATGCCCGTGATGCGGCTTTGCTTCTTGCCATCCGTCTTGCTGTTCTCCTTGGCGTCCTTCGCAGACTGCGCCTCCAGCAGCTTCGGTACAATCGCCAGCTTGGACACCACCTTCTTCAGCGTATCGTCGCTCAGCTTGAAGCTGGACCCGAACGCACCTGCCTTGGTCGTCAGCGTCTCCTTGGTCTGGCTTGTGAAACTCGGGTTCTCAATCATGGACGTCACGAACACCGCCAGATTGTCGCGCACCATACCCGGCTTGACCTTGACCTTCTTCTTGGTCTCCAGATACTCCACGATGTGGGCAACCACCTGGTTCGTGATGCCATCCACGTGCGTACCACCCTTGGAGGTCCAGATACCATTGACAAACGACATGCTGAATGCCTTGTCTGCTGGGCTGTCCGCAATCGCAATGTGCCACCGCTCATTCGGCGTCTCGTAGATCACCGTCTCGCACCCGAACGCCTTCGCATACTCCGTCAGGTTCTTGCACTTGACTGCCGTGCCATTCCAGGACACCTTGACCTCCTTGCCGAGCGTCATCGCCAGGTCCCAGACACGGCGCTCAATCAGCCGGATCATCTCTGCCGGAATCTCTGTGTATCCAAACCGAGCAAAGTCAGGCGTCCACTCCACAAGCACACTGGACTTTGACTTGGACGGCCACATCATGGGCGTCCCAATCTCCGTCATGTTCTTCTTGAACGTCTGCGTATACGTCAGGCTACGAGGTTGATCCACCACCGTGACCTTCATCTCCCTCGCAAAGATGTTCACGAGCTTCACACCATAGCCGTTCTTGCCACCCACCAGCTTCTTCTCGTTCTTGTCGTAGTTCGTGGACGTCAGCAGCTCCCCGAAGATCATCTGTGGGATCCACGTCTTGTGCTCCGGGTGCTCAGCTACATCAATCGGCTCACCATCGTTCTTGATGGAGAAGGATTGAGGTGTGCAGGTAATCTCGATGGACTTGACCGGGTTCGTGGACTGCCGACTGCGCAGACGCACCACTTGGTCATGGGCGTTCACCAGCAGCTCATCCACCAGCTTGTAGAACCCAGGATTGACAAGGATGGTTGCAGTCCTGAACTCATCTCCTTCACGAAGGAACACCTCTTCATTCGCAGTTGTCACGCTGCCAATGTAGGTGTCAGGGAGGTCGAGGATGTGCTCACGGTGCGTCTTGCGCTGGTATGCTGAGGAAAGGTCTGCCATCTTGTGCCTCCAATAGAATTGACCCAGGCGCATCCGTTTTGAACTTTCACTGATCCGACTTTAGGAAGACAATGCCTCCGAAGAAACACCTTCCCGAAGCTCCTGTCATCTTCTCGTTGCGACTTCCATCTGAGGAGAACGTGCCTGTACCTGCAGGGAGTGGGTCGAGCTTTGTAGATGTGACCCAATGTGCGTGGACTGAACCTACGCAGACGGCTACGAACTATGCAGATATCCTGTCCACCGTGGAGACGTCGCGTGTTGCCGAGCGGTTCAACACGGAGACCATGAAGGATATCCTGACTCGCACTCGGTCGCCAACGTATGGCGCAACCTCTGCGTGTATGTGGTGCTGCCACCCGTTTCCGTGGAGAGCCTCTGTCCTGCCACTCAGCTACGATGCCTACGAGAACATGCACCTGTGTGAGGGACACTATTGCTCCCCCGAGTGTGCCCTGTCCTATCTGTATAACGACGTTTCCTTGTCAGACGTGACCCGCTGGACCCGCCATGCACTCCTGTCCGACATGTATCGTGCTCTGTATACGACCAAGACGTTGACTCCGGCTCCCCATCGGCATCTGCTCCGGATGTTTGGGGGTCCTCTGGACATTGAGCAGTTTCGAGAGTATGTGGCAAACTCGGAGGATATGGTGGCGATCCAGCTGCCGCCGCTCCGTCTCCATGTGCCGTCCATGAATGTCCAGGGCCCGATCCGCGATGTCAAGAAGTTCGTGAGTCTCTCGCAGGACACTGTGGACAAGGCCTCTAAGGAACTACGTCTTCGTCGCACGAAGCCTGTGCATCAGACGGGCTCTACGTTAGACAAGTGTATTACATCGTATGGCGTCATATAAAGGATGCAGTTCAACGAGCTGGTCAAGACGCAGATGATGCTGCAAATGCCAGCCACTAAGAATCCATTGCTGAACATGATGGCTCTGAACATCTTTGACATTGGTGTGCGGACCTTCCCAGTCTGGTCGGCGTGGGCCCGGGCTTTCTGCTGTGTCCGTCGTAAGCCGAGCGGTGTGGCAGAGGTGCCCACGTCCGCACTTCGGACACCCCGAGCCTCCATTACCTGCGAGCGGGGTATTCAGACCCAAGCCAATGCTAATCGTCCTGCAACCCAGACCGTCTACTCTGGGCGCATGGATGCAGTTGTCTTCTTTGTGACGACCCTTCCTGCCATGAAGAGCCTGTTGGCAGTGACGAACCACGATTACCTGCCGAACGAGTTTGAGCCTGTATGCCTGGATAACGATGTCTACTTTGAGCTGAACGACCTCAAGATCACGGATGGTGCCCCCGAGATCATCAAGTTCAAGCTCTATTGCTACGAGCACGATGTCCAGCACCTCCAGACCTTCATTGATAACTGTAATACCGACTACGAGCGCCGCATGGCAAACAAGCTGGGTGCTCATCGCTACTACTTTGACCAGATGGTCCAGACCAAGACAAAGGGGACCGTGCAGAACCCGCTGCCGAGTAGTCACCTCGTCTACACCAAGACCAAGTTCGTGACCACCCGCACGTTTGAGAATGTGTTCTTTGAGCAGCGCAAGCAGGTGCGTGATCGTGTTCACTTCTTCCTGGAACACCGGGACTGGTATGAGAAGAAGGGCATTCCGTATACACTGGGCTTCATGTTCCATGGTCCTCCGGGCACGGGCAAGACGTCAAGCATCAAGGCGATCGCCCACGCAGGTCGTCGGCACATTGTGAACATCCAGCTGTCCGAGATCAAGACCAAGCAGCAGCTCCAGCACCTGTTCTTCAATGACGAGATCTACGTCTTCAACGGTACCAATACGGAGAAGTACATCATCCCGATTGCCGAGCGGCTCTACGTGATTGAGGACATTGATGCAATGGGCGATGTCGTGCTGCGCCGTGAGTGGAAGAAGCCGGTTGTGGAGGAGAAGAAGAAGGAGGACGACATCTTTGGAGATCGGAAGGGTGAGGAGAAGGAGACGTTTGACCTGTCGTTCCTGCTGAACCTGCTGGACGGCACCTTGGAGGCAAATGGTCGCATCATTGCCTTCTCCTCCAACTACCCGGAGCGCATCGACAAGGCCCTGATTCGGCCGGGACGTGTGGATATGATCGTTCACTTTAAGAACTGCAGTCGCGCAGTGCTGAAAGAGATGGTGGATGCATTCTATGAGCAGGATGTTGCGATCCCCGACGATGCCACGTTAGATGATAAGTGGTCTCCCGCGGAAGCTGTGCGGATCCTGTTTCAGAACTTTGGTAATCCTGAAGCGGCTGTTGCAGAGCTGGTGTCCCTGAATCCCAAGGGACTCTACGGCATTGAGGACTCAAGCACAGCGCTTGGAGATGTCTAGTAGCAGAATGATGTAGCCCCAAATGGACGACTTGTTCTGCTCCGACAGACCCGACCAGTAGCCCTTCAGCTTCTGGATGACCTGCTCCATGGTGTCATCCGGCTGGAGCGAATCAAAGGTGTGATTCATGAAGAAGTTGTCGTCCCGATTGCGGATCACCTCGTCAAACGGACCCACGTGCTTGACAAACTCTGTCAAGACCATGGCAGGATTGACACGCTGTATCAGTGCGACACCATCGTCGTACATTCTGAAGTCAGTGTCATCGGGGAACACCTTGATGAGCTGACCCATGAACTCGTGGAACTGAGTGAAGAAGGCGTCCATAAAAATCTTCTTAGACATTCTACTTTATACTTGGGTAGATTGTGTAAGCTTACTGACGCACGGGTCCGGCGAACTCGGCGTCCCGCTGTTTCTGCATCGCCTCCATGCGAGAGGCCAAGTCGCCGTTGCGTCCCTCCTTGTTGCCTTCGTAGCTCTGCTTGGTCTCCGGCTCCGGCTGGGGCGCAGTATACTGGGTATTACCGATGTACGTGTAGTGGAGCTCGTCGGCAACGAACTTGTTGGGTGCAGCCCAATCGGAATACATGTCCGAGAACCCAGACCCTGCAAACGACCACTCCTGAATGCCCTCGTTGCCACCCTGGGCACTGAGCTTGGATCCTGTCGGCTGCTGGGCGGCCACCTGCGGCTGCTGCTGGGTCGGCACTTCACGGCGAGACGTCACAGGCTTGGCAATGTAGGAGTAGATGTCCTTGCCGATGTAGACATCCTTCGTCTCGGGATTGTAGAGTGTCGGTACGCTCTTCAGAAACGGCGGCAGCTCAGCACGGGTCTTGCCGTCAATGGAAAACATACGGCACAAGCTCTCCTTCTTCAGACCCTTCAGCGTCTGAATGATCTGCTGCGAATGCGAGCAACGAGGGCTGTAGAAGAGGATCGGCTGGTTGTTCATCTCGTTGCTTGTTCGCCTTGAAAAAAACGGATACGGTATAACGAAAGGACAGCTAGATACAATGGAGCACTCTAGCATTTCTCTCAAGGGCAACCGTCTGGATGTGGAGTTCAAGCACGTCCCCGTTGCCTTCGTCAATGGACTCCGTCGTATCCTGCTGGCTGAGATCCCCACGGTTGTCGTGCGGGATGTCCAGATCCTAGACAATTCCACCAAGATGATCCACGAGATGCTGCGGCACCGTGTGGAGATGCTCCCGATCAATGTCAAGCCGGAGGAGGCGGCTGTCATTCGCGATACCAAGATTGAACTGCGGTTCCTGCCACCCGCTACGCCTGACCTGACCCGCAAGGAGGCAGTGGACGTGACGACAGATGATTTCGTGGTGGATGGACCTCGCAAGAACGTCATTCTCAAGGACCGGGATCTGGACAAGCCCCTGTTCTTCATGAACCTCAAGCCGTCGGAGTCCATTCACGTGAAGGCGACACTGGCCGTGGAGACCAAGGGTGCCTCGCAGGTGTGCGTGGCGACCTTCAAGAACCACATTGATGTGGATCGTGCCAAGCTGGACAAGGATAGCTACGTGGCGACGGCGGGTGATGACGAGACTGCCCGTGCAGAGTTGGCCAAGATCTTTGACAACTTTGATATCCAGCGCTCGTATTCGGTGGATGACAGTGGCCGTCCGTTCTGGTTTGACTTTGCAGTGGAGAGTATTGGCGTGATCCCTGCAAAGGACCTGCTGGGTCGTGCGGCGGCGATCTTCAAGAAGAAGATTGAGGACTGGTGCAACATCCCCCTTCTGCATGAGGGAGACAACTGGTATTCGATTGAGACAGAGGAGGAGGGGCACACGATCGGAGCACTGGCTCAGATCCTGATTTACAACCAGAAGGTCAACTACGTGTCCTACCGGATCGTGCATCCGCTTCTCCCGAAGATGATTGTCCGCTTCAATACCAAGACGGAGCCGGAGAAGGTGATTGCAAAGTTCAAGGAGGAGGCGGTGGCTCTGTGTGAAACCATTCTCAAGACTGTATAATGACTGCGTCCGAAAAGGAGATCAAGGCGTTCTTCAAGACCACAACCGAGGACTGGTCTAAGAACTGGGGGAACATGATAGAGGAGGAGGAAACGGGCGACTTGTTCACCTTCAAGGCATCCGAGTTCAAGATCATCGAGGAGATGGTGTATGACGAGACAATCCAGCGCCCGGAGGCTGTCCGTTTTTACACGTTGGACGAGCAGGTGGGAGATGCCTACGAGAAGATGGTTCCGAAGGGGCGCACGACCAAGTTCCAGATGGAGGTTCTGCGTAAGGAAGCCGATCGTCTGCGTCAGCTGTATCTGGACCACATTGTCCCGACGGCGGACGATTACTTGCTGCGGGAACCGGCGTATGGGAAGAGGTTCAGCTGGATCCATCCCGTTACGGATACTGAGGCGTATAGGGGCGCTGACAGCAATCCCTATTCCATTGCAAAGACATGGGCTCCCTTGTTTGACGAGGCACACGTGCGCCTTCCGGGATTCTACAACCGAATGATGGCAGCACTACCCCGCCCCTATGCAACGGAAGGTATAGAGGGTGTGTCGTATCCGTTGAAGGAGATCACGGAGTTTGTGGATGCAGATGGCAAGAACCCCGATCGTGCTCTGCCTACCTTCATGTCTCCTCGGACACAGCGCCACGAAGATGGTCGCATCAACATCCTGAGTGTGCCGATTGCAAATACGGCAGACGTGGCAAAGTTCATTGGATACTACGCTGACAAGCGCCCGGTGCCCGTGCCTAACCCGCTGCCGTCCCACGACTTCCTGAAGTCCAGCGATGCCTTCATGATTGAGACCACTGCGCCCCTGTCAGAGGTGGTTCCCTCGCTGGATGCGATTCTGACTCACGCCGTACCTGTGACACGGGATCCGTATGGAGAGGGCATGAAGTATCTGCGTGTCTACGATGTGGAACTGATGGACATCCCGTGGAGCTCATGGAAGTCCCGCTTTCCTCCGGTAGAGATGCACGTTGCCAAGGAAGCCGAGAAGATTGAGTTTCCCAAGTCTCGGGGCGACAAGCCGTCTGAGAACCTTCTGCAGCACTACGACGACTACTTCCCTGCGCAGTCCACTCGTCAGTGGCTGATGGATCAGCAGGATGGCGGTGAGCTGGTGGTGCACATGCTCATGTCCAAGGCGGGTCAGAATGGCACGGTTGCCATGTCTCCAGGTGCCGATGCCGACTTTGAGTATCCCAAGACAACCATCAAGGAGTGTGAGCTGGAAGGACTGGACTTCCACGACTTTTCCATTCGCGGTGTGCTGCGTCGCACGTGGGGTGCCAAGGACAAGATCACGTATCAGTGCATTCCTCTGGAGCTGATCAAGCAAGAGCGGAAGCGAGATGGACACAAGAACCGCACCCAGTGGAAGGAAAAGACCCATGAGGACATTCTGGAGTCGTACGTCAAGGCGCTCGTAATGGGTCGCCCAGTCAAGGCAAAGCACGTCAAGGAGGAGAAGTATGAGTCCAAACCCGCTCGTGAAGTCTCGCAGCTCCGCCATGAGATTGTTGTACTGCTGAATGATCCCCGTCGTCTGCCCGAGGACAAGGTGCGGGACATTGGGGTGCTCGTACAGGAGTCTGTACTGGATGGGCACATCTATGTGGACTCCAAGGGGCTGTTTCTGCTGTGCCTGCATACGATGGCGATTCTGCTGGGCGATCTTGCAGAGGACCGGCGCAAGTTCTACGACAATTGGGCGGTGCGCGTGGACGGATTCCGTGTCTGCAAGTTCTGTGGTGAGCACATCAATGCAGACGTACTGGAGGATCAAGAGGAGTTCACGGACGACGGACACGTCATTCGTCATGCAGATGCACTGGAGAGGGCTACCTTTAGTGGTCATGGTGCTCTGGAGCAAGTCAAGACATTGGCGGGGCTGCGGGATCAGTTTGACTTCAAGAAGTCGTCGGATGAGGTCTTCTTCATGCTGATTTCGCTGCTCCACATCATGCCCGAGGTGGACCAGCTCCTACCCATTCTGACCTTGGGGCGCACACTGGCTGCACAGCTTGATAAGAGCAAGTTGGATGGAGGTGTTGCCGGTATTGCACAGGCGGTTCTGATGATTCAGGCGCACGTGCCTCCGCTGGTGCCTCGTCGGTCCTTTGGCAGCAAACCCTTGACTCTGCGTGGATACCCTCGAGACGTGGTGTCGCCGGATGGATACACGATCGTGGATAGTCTGCTGCTGGTGCTGTCCAAGACGCTGGAAGCCTACCCGACCTCGTTCAAGGGATCCAGTGCGACAACTATGCGGGGTGTTCTCAATGACCCGAAGAAGATCCGGGCATTGGTGGTGAAGTGTATCGGTGTGCTCATGAAGGGATCGGAGTCGCTGCGTCTTGCATTGGAGAAGGCAAAGGCTGTCCTTCCTGCAGAGGAGCCGACCAAGCCATCCACAATGATCCCCGGCGATCTGGTCATGCCGCCTCGGGATACGTTTGGGCGTATTCGCAGTCCCCCGGAGTGCCCTACCACTCGGGCGTATTGGATGAATGCCCGTCCTCCACGTGTCAAGCAGCCTGACGTTCCTCTTCGCAAGGGTATTAGCCACTTTGAACGGGAGGGATCCATCAAGACGAAGATGATTGAGAAATCCACGTCGGAGCGTGTGGAGCCGGAGACGACGAGTGTCAAGGACAAGGAGGTGATTGCTCGTCTGAAGTCGGGCAAGGAGGGTGTGTTTGAGGATTGGCACACGAACATGTTGATTGCGACCCGTCTGGGCAGCGTGTTCGAGATGCCGATGCCGGTACAGACACTGGATCCGGATCAGAAGCCGGATGAGCTGCGTGACATTACAAAGGGATACGTGTTCGAAATCGTGAAGGAGATCGGAAAGGACCCCATCAAGAAGACGAAGTTTGATGCGATGCGGAAGGATGATCTTGCAATGATGATGTTGATGGCAGATGTGAAGGCAGCAGCAGCAACCACCAACTCTCTCAAGGCAAAGGAGCGTATCACCTACACTGAACGCCTCCGTCTGATGACGGACGCCGATCGCGAGATCACCAAGGACCTCATCGATCGTGGACTGGCTCCCTACATCATTTCCACGAAGGACCGCATTCTGTTTGCAAAGGAAGTGGGTGCAGAGGAGGACGCAGTGGATCCCGACCTTGGAGTGGGACTTACGATCGACGAGGACGATGTGGGCGCTCTACCGCAGTTTGAGGATATGAGAACACGTGGTAACTATGGAGATTTCTCAGGGTCCAATGCAGCCGGTGGAAACATTGCCGAAGCAGCCTATGCACAGGTGAATGAGTATGAGCGCGAGGATGGTCAGGTTTAAAGACGGGGTGCCGGTACTAGATAATGAATCTGCTCAGTATTTGGCTCATTGCAAAGGACAACCGTGCCGACGACCGCATCGACTTTGAGCGTGGCGAGCATGCCACGGAGACCATGCGTGTCAAGTACAGCCCTGGCGAGTCGGCGTCAAGGACGACGTATACCTTCGTCCTCTCCCGTTCAGGTGTTCGCCGCTACCTCGGCAATATGTTCCAGTCGCTCCAGCTGGACCAGGACCCCTGGGAGAAGGTGCAGATCTCTCCAGCGACGGGTCCCAGCATCATCTACCATGTCGGCGACCTGGAGACCGCAGAGGAGGTCATCATGGACACGATTGACAGTCTGCTCTACACGGACGTGGAGCGCTCGTAAAACGAACCGCAAATGTATAAAGTAAGAGGTCTCATGTTGACCATCCATGGCTACCGTATCCCAAAGTCCGCAAACGATCCCTCTATCAAGAAGGCGCTTACGGTCAAACCCTTCTCTCTCATCAACCCACACGCTGTCCCACGGTACCCCGTGTATCATGAAGACAAGCAGCATCTCTACCTTCCCAAGCACTACGGCATTGACAAGTTCGGCGAGGTGCCTACGACCCGAGATGTTGCTGAAACACCGGCTGCCCACTGGACCTTCGCAGGATCCATTCGTGCTGCCCAGATACCGGTTGTCAACTCCTTCTTGCTTCCCAAACCCCATGACGGGATCCTGTCGCTGCATACAGGAGGGGGCAAGACGGTGTGTGCACTCTACATCGCCTCTCAACTACGCCTTCCTACGCTGGTCATTGTCCACAACACCTTCCTGCGAGACCAGTGGGAAGATCGCATCAAATCCTTTCTTCCAAAGGCAAGGATCGGGCGAGTCCAAGCGGATGTCTGCGAGGTAGCCGACAGGGACGTTGTGATCGTTATGCTCCAAACCCTTTCTATGAAGGAACTAAACATCCATGTATTCAACCCGATTGGGCTGGTCATTGTGGACGAGTGTCATCATATCGCATCTGAGGTTTTCGTGCAGGCGCTACCGAAGGTCACTTCGAGATTCATGCTCGGACTGTCTGCGACTCCGGACAGGAAAGACAAGCTGATGTATGTCATTCACTGGTTTCTAGGCCCTCTGCTCTACAAGTCAGAGACGGGCGATTCAGTGGACACGAAGGTGAAGGTGGAGGTCTTCCAGTATGTGAACACCGATCCCGAGTTCAATAAGGTTGTGCTCAGTTCGCAGGGCTTCGTGTCGGTGCCGATCATGGTCAATAAGCTCGCAGACTGCGCAGATCGGACGCAGTGGCTGTGCAAGATCATTGAGGACGTATGTGAGGAAGGGCGTCAGGTGCTCGTGCTCTCAGATCGTGTGGAGCACTGCAAGGCGCTGTTAGAGGGGTTGCCTGAGGAGGTCCGAGCCACAGCCTGTATCCTCTCACAGAAGGTCTCCTCTGCAAAGAGGGCAGAGTTCTGTGCAGACAAGACGATCCTGATTGCCACGTATTCCATGTGTAAGGAGGGATTTGATGTCCCTACCTTAAACACGCTCGTCATGGCAACACCCCGCCCCGATATTGATCAGATCGTTGGGCGTATTCTGCGTGTGGAGAAGTCAGTTCGTAAGATCCACCCCATCATTGTGGACATTGTGGATCCTCAGTTCCGGCGGCAGTTTGGGGCACGGAATACGTTATATCGTAAGCGGAACTATACAGTTACGCAGATGGCCTTGCCCGGGCGACCGGTGCCACCGCCTGAACCTGAGCAGCCTGAGATGGGGGGACCGTCGCCATTCGAGGCGGAGGAGGGAGCGGACTGACGACACCGCTGTGCAGCTCGTGGGCGCTGTCCACGAAGATCTCAATCTTGTTCAGTCCATTCGTCTCCTCGGGCTTCGAGATGTCCATATACTTTTCCATCTGCTTGGCAAAGTCCTTTGTGACGGTGCCCGGGATCAGAGGGCTCAGCTCCGCCAACCGATCATACTGGTCCTTCACGTACTTCAGGAAATCACCCGGCTGCATACGCTGCTCACGAGGCAGACGCAGCTCCACATTGATGAAGCGGTAAAGCTTAGCGTAGTGGATGGAGGACATGCGATGACCCTCCGCCCGCTTGGCCCAACCGAAGTAAGTGCCGATGGTATTCAGGATACCGATCGTCAGCGACGCAACACCCAGAGCCGTGGCAGCAAGTTGCCCGTTCCCCACAAACAAACTGGACGAACCGGCGTTCAGAAAGGCAACAGCTCCTGAACCAACAATAACGGGTAAATCAATGTACGTCTTGCGGCGGGCAAAGATGCTCTCCGCACGCTTGTGCATAATGGCGAGTCCGTTCGCCTTCTCACCCGTCTGCGCAAAGTAATCCTCTAAGACAACCGTCCACGTAACGTTGCTTCCAATCTCCGCGGCCGAATCTCCACCCATTCTTTGATTTTCTAACGCGATTATAATGGCGACACCTAAGGTGTATATCTGGCGAGGGCACGGGCGAGATATGTGCGACGATAAACACGTACCTATACGCGAACCGGTTCCGGAGGGCGTCACGATTGTCCAACGAGCACTGTGCGGCATTCCAACGTTTGAAGTTAATATGGATGCTGGGTCGAAGAAGGTGGCGGACCCTGCAAACCTAGCGGCCGTAAGCGCTGCGGCCCCAGACTTGTTGAAGGCTCTCCTTGGATCTGTTGGAATCCACACGGGTGGCGATCCTGACAAGTACAAGGGCACGATTGTAAAGTCAACGGTTGATTCACTCTTTGACTGGGTTCGTCCTGACCGCAAGGCTCATCTTATTCAGAGCGGTCTGATTGAAGTTCCCCTGAAGGAGCCACTCACCTACGAGATCAACTGGGACATGTCTAAAGGCGATCTCAAGCGCGACGACTTCCTGCGGTTATACAACAACTCCGTCTATCCGACCCGGGATGAAGTGGATGCTCACCTAACACAGATAGGAATCGTAGGCGACATATCGGAGTCGCAGTATCTCATAGCAAGGAGAAGCGGTCAACTCGCACTCACGTCTGATCTACTCACTGTTGCAAAGCGGTTCCCGGGTGTTCACTACCACCTGACGTGCAGATCGGTTGATAGTAGATGCAAAGAAGCCGCAGCGGCAAGTCGTTCGGCCTCGGGACTCGCGACAGGCCGCAGCAAAGAGGAGATCAATGCAGATGTCAACCAGAATCTCGTCGATAGGCACTTGGAGGGCGAAGATATATCGAATGAACTGGCAAAGATACCCTATAAGCGATTTCGCGCCGTGTTTGACGCCATCATTGCGATGCGCCAGAAGCTGAACCCACGTACCGAAGCTACAAGCATTCTCTGTGGTCTTGCAACCCTCGTCCACAGTGTCATGACCAACTCCATGAATGGACACAAGACGCCTGAGAGGTATGGGCTTGAGTTCTATCAGACAGCAGCGGCGTGCTATCTGACACTCATACCGCCCGGGCTCCCCAAAGCCGCCCTTGAGAAAGCCCAAGTCGAGGTCCTTGCGCGGGCGGCAGCTGAACGCGATATGTTCATTGAAGGACTGAAGAAGGGTGAGGCACATGGCGGTGGTCGGCGGCATCGCACGAACAAGACCTTGTGGCCGCCTAAGTATTATCGCGGCTTGTCCACTCGTCGTAAGGGACAACGCCATCGGGAGATCACGCGGAGAGCAAAGATGTCGTGGAAGGATCCGAAAGCCTACCGCCCGTTTGCTACGGATAAGGGAACTCGCCGCCGCCCCTCGTCCTACTCGTCTCGGTTCCACACCAAGTATCCAGGTGTGGCGGGCATCCCCGCCATTGCCAAGGCTACAGGCGTATCTGCCGACACCCTCCACAAGGTGTACAATCGTGGAATGGCAGCGTGGCGCACCGGTCATCGCCCCGGCGCATCCCCGGAAGCATGGGGTATGGCTCGAGTCCACTCTTTTGTGCTCCATGGCAAAACGTGGAGAACCGCCGATAAAGATTTAGCAGGGAAGTAATAATGCAGTTTGACTACCGTGGAACGATTGTGAACAAGAGTCAGCCTGTTGCGACCCTTCGCAAGTTGACCAAGACTCTCACGATCGATTCGGCTGACCGTGATACTGGACTGTTCGTGAAGGTCAATGGAGGTGCCACCTCGTCGGATGCCGGCGACTACACGGTGTTCCTTCCTCGTGCCTATGAGCGTGTCACGAAGATCTCGCTGGTGTCTGCAGTTATCCAGGCGCCCGTGGTGCTGTCGACGTCTGCTACGACCCTTGGATTCCAGCCGACGGATACCTACATCCTTCTTGGTCTGGAGGGACTGAACCGCAAAGACGAGACGGCTCCGGGCGCTGACCGATCTGGTCACGTGGATTCGTGGTTTGCAAAGCTCGCCAATGATGTCGGTATCCCGCAGGTTGGATCCACACTCGCTGGGTCTGCGGGCACGGGCGGAGGTGCATCGTCGGGTACAGCCACTACCTACACGACGCTGATTGCCCACGGACTCTTTGCGGGACAGACGGTGTGCATCACAGGCACGACCAATGCGCTTCACAACGTGGCGTATGTCCAGATTGCCACAGTTCCGTCCACAACGACCTTCACGATCAACAATACGGTCGCAAACGGACAGGCGTCGTCGGGTGGCACGGTCTTTGTCCCCGGTGTCCTGTATTACAATAACCACACCTACGACGACCAGGTTGTGGAGTACTCGCCGCCCATCAGCCGCCTCCAGCGCCTTCACGTCACCCTGCGCCGCCACCTGCCTCCTGCCAGTATCGCGACCACGACCCCTCTGGGCGCCCCGATTGTGTTCGGAGCCGCACAGAACAGTTTCACCTTTGAGATTGAGTATCTGGACAATGGGTTTGACGACTACTCGTCCATGCAGACCCGCCTCAGCGAGCGTCCCAGCGCATAAGGTTTCGTCTTGATCGTATACAAATGAAGCGGTTTCATGCGAATGTAGGCGCTCGTGCTCTGGCTCGGCGTAATGGGGGTGGGGGCAGCGCAGGTCCGTTCTTACCAACGAGCATAGCAGGCGCACAGCTTTGGCTAGATGCGGCGGATACGAGTTCAATGAGCTTTAGTTCAGGAAGCAATATCAGCCAATGGAGAGACAAGTCGGGACTTAGCAATCATGCAACGGCAGTTAATGCACCTGTCTTAACTGCAAATGCTATAAACACGTATCAGGCGGTTGCAACGCCGACAACTCAGTATTTCACTGGTGCAACTTCAGTCACTGGAACCACGGTTACAGTCTTTGCGGTTGCACAAACAAGCAGAACATTGCCTAATGCCTCATTAGATCAACGGCTTGTTAGTTTAACAAATGGAGCTAACGTTGATTTTGGGCGGGCAGATGGAACAATTGCTTTGTTTAATCAAGGACCCACTTCTACAATAGCTACTTGGCGTATAAGTGGACCTATTGCTTCGAACACTATAACTACAAATGCTCCTTTTCAAGCAGTAAGTAAATATGATGGAACAAATGGATTTTTATGGAAAGACGGTACTTCGGGTGGATCTACTGCGTCAACTGGAACTTTTGGCATAACAAACTATGGCATTGGAACCCAGGCGGGCATAATTAGTGGTGAATATTGGAATGGTTCTATCGGTGAAGTGCTTATCTATAACGTCGCCTTGAATGATACAACTCGCCAAAAAGTAGAAGGCTACCTCGCATGGAAGTGGGGTCTCCAGTCCTCCCTACCTCCGGGGCACCCGTATAAGACTGCGGCACCGACTGCCTAGCGACCCCGCATAGACGTACACTAGATCAGAAGGTTTTCCAACTCAGTATACAATATGCCCGTCCTGCGCCCATCAGGGTCCGATTTCACATCCTTCGTCAAGGCTGCCGCACAGTACGTTCCTGCTGGAGCAGCTGCCAAGGCATCCAAATCAGGTGGAGTGTCCGTGGCACTGCCTGGGTTAGGTGCAGTGGTTCGCACGTCGCAGGTGGGTGCATTGACATCGCCTACAACGAGTGCGGTGATCATCAATGGAATCACGCCGCCGGCGTCTGGGGGTGGTCCAGTTGGATTTACATTTTCATCGTATAGTGGAACCTACTCTACGACCACGGTGTTGGGCGTTGCGTATACGAGACTGCTAACGTCTGGAACGATTGTGTTGCCCACAACTCAGAACGTAACATACTTTGCTGTTGGCGGCGGCGGCGGTGGCGGAATGTACTTTGGCGGCGGCGGCGGTGCTGGTGGATTGCAGCAAGGGACAATGTCCATAGCAGCCGGTACCTATGTTGTGACGATCGGCAATGGTGGAGCCGGTGGATCCGCGAATGTAGGAGCTAACGGATCGAACACAACGTTTGGAGCGCTCATAACTGCACTGGGTGGTGGAGGGGGTGGAGGTCCCAGCACGGGTGCCGCAAATGGCGGGTGTGGTGGCGGTGCAGGTGCAGGCGGGAGTGGGGTAGTGGGTACGGGTAGCCAAGGATACAATGGCGGCTCGAATCTACGTCCAGGGTATGACCCGTATGGCGGAGGCGGCGGCGGTATTGCCGGACCAGGTCAAACCGCAGTTGAAGCGGCAGCAACAACCACCGGTGGCCTTGGTCTTACGTATGCCGGTATCCAATATGGCGGCGGTGGTGGCGGTAGTGGCGGTGTGACCGGGTCTCCTAACCTGGGACAATATGGTGGTGGAAATGGTGGGGGGGTTAATAACGCCCCCCCTGGCGCAACAGCTGGAACTCCAAATACGGGTGGCGGCGGTGGCGGTAATCATTTCAACAACTTCCCAGGTGGTGCCGGTGGGTCAGGCATCATCGTTCTAAGCGTAGCACCCTAACGACCCCGCATAGATTTACCCAGCGTCACAAAGGTATCAAACGTAAACAGGAAGAACACACCCGTAGCAATGTACAGGAGCATATCCTGTGTTGTGTTGGGTGCATAGCCTGTGCGGTTCTGCTCAATAAGGCGCAGAATGCGATCCAGCTTGGAGTCATCGCCACCTCCACCATTCATGCCGAAATGCTCACGGACACGGCTACGGAAACCCTCTGCAGCCGGGTTACTGAACGTCGGCAGCCGGGGATCCGACGGCGCATCCGGCAGGGGTTTGGGTGTTGCGTTAAACGAGACGGTCTCCGGATTCGTGTCCAGAGGCAGGGAGGGCGTGACGGACTTGACAATGTCGGCATGCTTCTCCGTTTGATCGGGTCTCTTCTGGGTCGTGAACGACTCCTTGTCCGGGTGTTCCTTCGTCACGGGTATGCGTTGACCAAAGGGGGATCCGAATGCGTCCTCAAGGCTTGAGTAGTTCATACTCCACTTGTTCAAAGAAACACAGAAAAATATGAGGGAACTATAAATGCTGTCCTCTCGCACTGAAATGTTTGTAGTGGGCGCACTGATCGTCCACATTGCGTCTGGGTTCCGTCTCCAACCTCTGCAGGACCTGCTGTCGACGTTCGTGGGCAAGGTGCTGGCTCTGGGCGGCATCATCTACGTTCACAAGAAGCTGAGCTGCTCGGTGGCGCTCCTGCTGGCGATCGCCTACCTGCGTTGCTGTGCCAATAGCTGGGAGGGATTCACGACGCCGACCACGACCGTGACGCCGACCGTGTCGTGCCCTGACGGCTATGCCATGGATGCGATCACGAACAGCTGTAAGCCCTCGTCGTCCATGTCGGGCAGCGTTCCTGCCCCGCCGGAGTCGACGACAGGTGCGAGTGTGACGACGCCGCCCCCGAATGGCAAGCTCAGCACGGCTCCGATGACGACGCCGACTGCCACGATGCCGCCCGTGAGTCTGCCCCCGTCGATCGGTGGTGTCCAGCCGTCGGGTGGTGCCACGTCCACGGCTGCCCACGTCTAAACTCTCGGGATACTACAATGAAGAAGCTCTCCGTGTTGGATGCGATCAATAACAACAAGTTCTTTGTGGGTGTGATGATGATCCTGCTGAATATCGGATCTCGCCACTTGGTGGATGAGTTCAGTGGAAGCGAGGAGGAGTACAAGCGCAACATCCTGTTGAGGAGGATTGCGATTTTCGCCGTATGCTTCATTGCGACTCGTGATGTGGTCCACTCCACGCTCCTGACGGCGGGCTACATCATCATTGCCTCGGGTGTGTCTCGTCGTAGTTCGGAGGGTATGAAGAACCCGGGCAAGGTGGATCCGGGCAACTCCAAGGCAGATTACCCAGCGTATGACAAGTCTGCGCCCTTGCTGTTTTAGCGACGGGTCCTAAGGAGCCCTAGCGACGGGTCCTAAGGAGCCCTAGCGACGGGTCCTAAGGAGCCCTAGCGACGGGTCCTAAGGAGCCCTAGCGACGGGTCCTAAGGAGCCCTAGCGACGGGTCCGACGGGTCCGACGGCGACCTCCATGACGAGGAGCAGCAGGGTGGAGTCCGGGTCCATCGTATTGCCCGGGACCCGCTGCTACAGGGCGTTGCATCAGGAAACGGAGCCCATTCAGAGTGATGATGACATCATCCTTGACGTCTCCTCCCGCTGACCTATCTCTAACTGCCCGTATAATCATATCCTTGACACCTGCACGCTTGAAGACATCTGGTTCGTGAGACAGCGACCTTACAAGGCGATTCAGGACTTCATCTTGGTTGTTATTCTGCTTGACCTGCTCAAGCCACTCGGTAACCATTGCCAATGTGAGCTTATCAGGGACTGATCCCGGGGACCCACCCCGACGACGGGTCTTGCGACGACGGCGACCCGCGTACTTGTTCAGGCGAGTATTGACATTCAGGAGCTTCTCCTTCTCATCCTCCAAATCCAACCGCGCCTCTGCAGCCATATCCATCGGCTCGGGGCTTCCAACATCCGATCCCGACGTAGTGCTTCTCTTTACCATTGGCGAACTTGAACCCTTGATTTGGGCTTCAAGTGCGGCGATCTTCCTCTCAATACCCGCCTTTTCCTCCAGGAGCGGTGCACGGAGAGCTGCCTTCTTCTCTTCAGGTGTCTGCATTAACTAGTAGGTAGTTGTTTTTTAACGGCGACGGGTCGTCTTGCGGCTCTTGCGACCCCGACGCGACCGACGACGACCGGCATCCATCGTCGGGTGTCCCTTCGACTTGAGCCACGCATTCAGGATCTTCGCCTTCAAGTCCTCTGACGCAGACTCGTATCTCTTCTTCGTTTCCTCACCTGCAAGGCGCTCGAACTTTCCCATGGTATCGTCCACCTTCTTCTCCAGGATCTTCCTCACTTCGGGGCGAAGACTGAGTGCCTCTCCAACCTCGAGTTCCATCATCTTCTCCTTGGAGAGTATCTTGGACCAGTAGCGCCACAACGCAGGAGCCTCCGGAACATCGTGCCCCCGCTCGAGAACCACGTAGTCGCCTTGAGCGTCCTTCTTCATCTTGCCATCGTCATCCCAGTCGATCGCATATCCCGCAAGATCACGATCCCATGCCTCGCCATAGCCCCCCTCATCCCACTCTTTTTGCTCAGCGAGCACCTTCACGGCGTTGCCGGCGGACATTGCCTCCGCCTGTGCCTCAGTAATCTCATACAACTTAGTCATTTATACTAGGTGGCGATTAAAGTTCGTTCGCTTGGGCTCACAAGCGGATGACCACGCTGTTCTTCCCCGTAGATCCCGCATTCTTCTTCGGATTGGCGCCACGAAGCGCCGACGCAGGCATCGCAGGAGGAGGACCATTGCCCGGAGGCACCACGACCGACTGCTTGATGTTCTTCAGGAGCTCATCAATGTTCGGCGGACTACGCATCTCTTGAGCAGGAGCCGGGGGCGGTGCAGGAGCGGCCGGAGGAGGAGAGACTACCTTGACCTTTGCACCGCCACCAATCTTGACCTGCTTATCTGCCGCAGGCTGCTTGGGAATCATGGACGGAGGAGGTGCAGGTGGCATACCCGACTGCATGAAACTCATGAGACCAGCCAACGGGTTCGTGGCCTGAGGAGGCGGGGGTACATTGGCCGTCGTGCGCATCTGCTGGGTCTGGTTCTGCATGGCCGCTGCCGCCAAACTACGCGCAATGTCCGGGTTCTGACGCATGATATCGTCAATGTTCGGGATGGGCGCCTTGCGGGTCATCTGGTTGGTCAGGTGAACCATGTAGACCATCATGCATGCACGCATCGGGATCTTGACCAGCGGGTGCATCTTCAGGTTCTCGCCATACTGGTCATACAGCTCCTCAAAGTCATCCTCCAGATCCACCACGTTCATCTGGGCAGACTCGGACAGACCATCCAACTGCAGACCAAACGCCTTGAGCAGCGTCACGTGCTTGGATCCATACTCCAGACCGCTCATGGCGGTCACGAACCACTCGGAGAACTGCTTGATGGTCGCATCCATCGACTTCTCGCGCTTGATGAACTCCAGCTCCAGCTTCATCTCTTCCAGCGGGGAATCCATGGTGAAGCGCTTCCGCATCGGCACACCCATCTTGCTCAGGCGCTCAAACTTGCGAAGCACCTCATACTTCTCCTTCATCAGTGCCTCATCCGACATCTTGCGAGGAGCAACCTGCGGTGCATAGGGCTCAGCATTGAAGTTCATCGTGCCACCCATGCTGACAGGACCCGTCTCCTCCGACGACGGAACCAGCTTAGGGGCGGGGGCGGAGGCAGGAACATCATCAAACGTAATCGTGGGGAGCTCCACCGTCTCCAGATTAGCGATTCCTGCTGACTGCGGATTTACGAGTAGGTCTACGTCCATTCTTACTTCTTGACTTGGGCTTCCTTCTGAAAGTTAGAACGCGGCGGCCACCACGCCCCCTTCTCTTAGCCTCCCTGGCCTCCCTCAGGGCTGTATTGGCGGCATCCAATGCTGCCTTTGATTCGTTGTACCCCGGGTTGCCGGGTTTGAGCTTAAGATGCTCCGTCCTCAGCCTTGCTACGGTTGCATCCAGTTGTTGTATGTTGGCCGTTGCATCTACGACAGCCGGAGCCGCCACCGGAGCCGCAGGAGGAGCGGCTGCCACGGGAGGAGGAGCCGCAGCTACATTCTGCGCTGCCTGCTGTCTCTCGGCCGCCTCAGCTGCCTCTCGCTGAGCCACAGCCGCAGCCTCAATCGCCGCTTGTTGCTGAGATGCCAGAGCCGCCGCTCGTTGCTGTGCCACAGCTGCCGCAGCCTGGTCGGATTCCATCTGTTGCCGTGCCTGTGCTGCAAGTGCTGCTTCAGCCGCCCGCTCTGCAGCTGCCTTCGCCTCCGCTGCCCTTGCTCTCGCCGCCGCCTCTCCTTCCGCCGCCAATCTCGCTGCTTCCGCTTCTGCTGCCGCCCTCGCTGCGGGACCAGCAGCTGCCTGTGCCAGCAGAGCTGCCCCATGTGCATCAATCTGTGCCTGTAGTTCAGGTCTTACCCCGGGTGCAGCAATCGGAATGAGCGGCTGGAGACGTGGAGGCACTTCATCCGCAATCGATGGAGGAGCCGGAGCAGGTGCCCCAAGCGCCGCTGCATTACGGGCGGCCGCCAACGCCGCTGCTCCCTCCTTGGTCGCATTTGGGTTGGGCACCACGGGCGTCGACGCAGGGGTATCATCACTCTTAGAGTCTTCCTTCGGGAAGGGAACCGGCACATTCTCTCCAGCTTCACGGCGACGGACTCGGTCGTTGTAATGCCGCAGGTGGCGCTTCGCAAGCCGAGCCTCTTCCTTCTCATTTGAAGTACCATCGGCTACCCGCTTTGCCTTGTGCCGTGCGTGGATTGCTCGAAGCTGATCCTCTTGTTGATCTATTGTCAGGGCGGGTGGCTGTGGCTGTGGCTGTGGCTGTGGCTGTGGCTGTGGCTGCGGCTGTGGCTGTGGCTGTGGCTGTGGCTCTGGCTGCGGCTGTGGCTGTGGCTGTGGCTGTGGCGCGCGGCGTGGCGGTGGCGGTGGCGCGCGGCGTGGCGGTGGCGGTGGTGGGCGCCGAGGAGGAGGCCCTGGTAGCGGCTGTATGGGACCCGACCCAGCCGGAAGCGGATCTGGACCGGGAGGAGGGCGGAAAGAAGGTCCTCCACGGGATGCCCGGAGAGTTGCTGATCTATGCGCCGCTTGATCGTTTGGCGCTTGCCGTTGTGTGCCCCAGCTCCCGAATAGGGACCAAGGGTTTCTAGGCGCAGGTTTCGGTGGCGGTGTCGGGGGCTCATTCGTATTCGGAGGCTGTCGCGGGGCTCCTTTTTTCCACTGAGCAAGTTGGTCCAATAACTCGGGTTTAGTCTGGCGTACGGTAGGTTTTATATTCTGTGGTTTTCCAGGGTGATGCCACTGTCTCTTCTTCGTCGTGTGATCGTAATAGAAGATTTGTTTGGTCTCGTCATCTATCCATGCCGAGAAGTTAGGTGGCAAGGTCTCGTCTTGAACGTCGCCAAGTCCCTTCTTCATGGCCAGTCCTGGCGGCTTCCCGGTCGGCTTGGAGGCGGGTCCGAGTTTAAACCCGGGAGGGCCATCGTCGCCCTGTGTATCCGGAGTGAAAGGCGATAAGCCGTCCTGTGTACCCGGGGTGAGAGTCGTTAAGTCGTCCCGTGTACCCGGGGTGGTGCCAACGGTCGAAGCGACATCGGAGAGCTTTCCTTTTTCCTGGAGCTTGAGCGCTGTAACGGCGGCGGCCACTGCGATCGTCGCCGCCGTGCTTCCAAGAGCAATCGCAGCCATTGTATCTCGCACACATTTAAGTCTTGGTATGTTCTAACACCCAAAGACCTTGAAGAAATGAATCTGCAAGATCGTCCTTCTTGGGATGCTTTGCAAAGTGCTCTTGGTTCGCCGCAGGGACAAGTGCGTATGCATGCGTTATGCCTGTCTTTTTGCGACCTTTATACGATGCAGTTGAATCATCCACGGTCACAATGTTGGACAGCTTGTGGGTCGCCGACACCCCCGTGCAGTGGAAGCCACGACAGCAAAAATACATCTGGATCATCGCCTGCACGCCAAACATCCGCCGATCCATTTGGTTCTCCAGTGCAACGACCGTCGCTCCCTTCCACGAAGCCGCCCGAGCATCCAAGCTCTTGATGATGGCAGGCGCCAAGTCCAGCACAGACCCCTGAATGGCCGAGGATACACACTTCTTCCACGTATTCTGTTTGCGGTGGTTGTAGAGCAGCCCCACGAGATCCGCCTTCTTAGTGGCGTCCGTCGTCAGTCCCTCGGCCGCAATCTGTGCATGGAGCTCATTGGGGGTCAGCTTGTTGATCTCTGCCTTGGCAACCTTCGCCTTCTTTCGAGGCGTGTGCTTGGCGCAGCTAAACAGCCCATTACTTGCGTGTTCGTAGCGCGCAGCTGACGTACACTTGTGACATCTAGGAGCACCGACACCGGCCTGTTCTCCTAGCACGTCAATGATGTTCCAATCCACGATCGTCACATCCGTGCGGTCCGTGCCTTCGAGAACGCAAAAAGCTAAGTTTCGTAATCCAATATCGAAGCTAATGACTTTCATTGTATGTTTACTCCATTACACTGTAAATGTCCCCCTGTCTCCGCCGGTAGGAACCGCCAGCTCCGTCCCCAGCTGCGAAGAGAGCAGTTTCGTTCTGTGTGACTCGCTCTCGCATCCACTTCTTCTTACCCAACACGTTCAGGTCGGCTAGCAACGGATACTGAGCCAACTTCGCAGACAGCTTCGCAACGACTGCCTCCATTTGCTTCCTCTGTGCGATCCGAGGAATTTTCTTCAGTTCCGCCGGTTGGATAAACACTCGACACTTCTCCTCAGCAGCTCGTCGCATGGAGCTTGAATACTGACAGGCAATCATATTGGGTCCGGATGCCATTGTCTCCAGAACATCAATGATTGCAGCCACTTCGATATACTTTGAGTGACCCCGCTGGTGTTGAATATCCTCGACCTTTCTTAACTTGGCCCTGAGAACTGGAACTGTCATGACTAGCTGATGCTCTGCAATCGAGCTCTTGGGGATCTTGTTTGGTAGAATTCTATCTGCAGGGGGAAACATTTGATTCAGATGAATCCGATCTTCCCATCCGAGAAATGGCATTAGATGATGTCTCAAAACATCAATAGGAAGAAGATCGAAGTAGGTTGGAGCAGCTACAGGTTTGTGGTGGATGAACTTGAGAAGAGAAGTCATTTTGTGTCAGAGGGGACTTCCTTTCTTCTTGGCGAAATCAAATCCATTTTACGTCGCCACAAGGGCTCCTCGGGAGTCTACGCCGTAGCCTTCAGCAGGGAGATCAGAACGTTCTTGGGGTCTGCCTTGCCGTACGGGATGCCGCGGCTAGTCAGGAGCTCCTGCAGCTCCTTCTTGGACTTGTCCTGCAGTCCATCCGTATCCAGCGGCGGCGGGGCGCCCGTGACCACCTCCGCCTCCTTCTCCACCGACAGGCGGTCATCGTCCTCCTCGTCCGACGTAGGGATCTCGGCGTGTTGGAGGGTCTCCGTAGGCTCCGGAACCGTCGCCAGTTCCACTCTGGGCTTTGCCACGGTTGCCATCAGCGACTGGTTCAGATCGCCAATCACCAGGGCAACCGCATTCATGTTCTGGAACAGACGCGTCTGCTGCCAGTAGATCCAACCGACCATTCCCGCAAGAACGAGAACCATGGACGCAAGAAGCGCAATCGATGCATGAAGGAACTCCATTTATACCGAGGGCGGGGAAAGGTTGTGGCACCTTAAACGAGAGGGTCGTCTTCATCAATGTATCCAGACACACGACGAGGGCGGGTTTGTGGGCATACAACTGCACCAATCACAATGGCGATCGTACACGCAACTACGGACGCAAAGACACCAAGCGCGAGCAGTCCGTCCTCGTCCATTACCTTTCTTTCGGCGTTAAAGGTAAATGGCTCGCACAAAGAGTCTCTTCAAGATGTTCGGCGGCGTCCTTGAGGGCGTTGGGAATGCAATTGCAGACCCGATGGGGATGCCTCCGGTGCCTCCTCCGCCAATGATGCCCCCTGCGACTGCGCCCATCATATCCATCGGGGTCTACATTGCCTACTTCTTTGGCGGTCTCCTGATCTTCTTCATCATCTTCATCATCATCGTTGCACTCCTGTCGCCAAAGACCCAGCCACCACCCGCCGACGCGACCAATTCGGCATCGGGGAAATAACCTTGCGTTCTCAATAAATGCCCAAGAGAGGAGGTGGCTTTCTCGAGACAATGGTTGCATCCGGTGTCGGTGCCTACGCTGCGAAGAACTCTTCGTCAATGAAGGGACTGCTGTGGACGCTGGCTAAGTATGTCCTGGTGATCGTGGTCGTCTCGTTCATTCTCTTCTCTGTCCTGCGCATGATGTCTACGGAGAACTTCGTGCCGGTGACGCCGTCGAAGACGGGAGATGACAAGACCGAGACCCCCGCCGGAAATGTAATCCTCCACTAGTAATAAAATGAAGATGCCCAAGATGCCGAAGCTTCCTAAGTGGGGTTGGGTCGTGCTCGTCCTCGTCGCCGTGTGGTATATCTTCCTGCGCGAGGGTGTGGATGCGACGCTGAAGTCGCCGCCGCCGTCGCCGTCGGTCGTGAAGTCGAGCAGCAAGGAGAAGACTGCTTAGAAGTCTGCGTCCAATCGCAGCGTCTCGGACGACGTCACGCGTGAATAGTCCGACACCTTCTTCTCAAAGAAGTTCGTCTTCCCCTCCAAGCTAATCAGATCCATGAAATCAAACGGGTTCGCCACCCCATAGATCTTCTTACTGCCCAACTGGACAGCCAGACGATCCGCCACAAACTCAATGTACTGGCTCATCATCTTTGCGTTCATTCCGATCAGCGAACACGGCAGTGCATCGCAGATGAACTCCTTCTCCAGCTCCACAGCCTCCTCGATGATTGTGCGAATCTGCGTCGCACTCCGCGACTCCATTGTGTGGTACAGAGCCACCGCAAACTCGGTGTGCAGCCCCTCGTCCCGAGAGATCAGCTCGTTGCTGAACGTCAGTCCAGGGAGAAGTCCGCGCTTCTTCAGCCAGAAGATCGAGCAGAAGGCGCCCGAGAAGAAGATGCCCTCCACACATGCAAAAGCAATCAAGCGGGTCTGGAAGTCGTCGGGCGAGTCGATCCACTTCTTTGCCCATTCGGCCTTCTGGCCAATGCACGAGATCATGTTGATGCCGTCAAACAGCTTGGCCTTCTCCTCCTCGTCCTTGATATAGGTGTCGATCAACAGGGAGTACGTCTCCGAGTGAATGCCCTCCATCGCGTTCTGAAAGCTGTAGAAGAGCTTGACAACCTGCGAGTCCACCTCGCGCTGAAAACGGGTCGCCAGATTCTCCTGGACGATACCGTCGGATCCTGCGAAGAACGCCAATACGCGCCCGATGAAATGCTTCTCGTTCTCGGTCAGCTTTGCCCAGTCAGCCATGTCCTTGGAAAAGTCAATCTCGTCCGGCGTCCAAAAGACGGCGACGCTCTGCTTGTACTTCTTGTAGAGGTGCTGCTCAGAATGCTTGATAGGGAAGAGAGTATAGGACATCGCTGTGTATATAGCGGAGAATACACTTAAACCTTTGTCTCCAGTCAGTATAATGAGCAGCACGTCCAACGTCCAAAACCTGCTGTCAAACGTGTTTCGCCCCACATTTGTCTATGCGGCAGGTACGGGCTACCAGTCGAGATTGGAGATGACCAATATTGACACCGTGTCCGCCAACACGGTGAAAACGTATACAGCGAGTGTAGGCGACCCGAGCAACAACGTGTATGTCGGGACGGGTTCGGGGAATGCCTACGCTACACTTGGGGCGTCAAGCAATATAAGCAACACCTTCCTAGGTGTAAGCGCGGGCGGTGCGACGTCCAACGTGAAAAACTCGGTTTTCCTCGGCTACCGATCAGGGTACGGTGCCAGCAATAGCTCTAACAGCATCTCCATCGGTGCGAACACCCTCAACGGTGGCAACTCCAATGTCTACATTGGATGTGGAACAGGCATCACCACAGGTAGCAACAACATCTTCATTGGACCCGGTCTCTCTCAAGCATCGGTGTCGAACACGATGCTGGTGGGCAGCGGCACGAACATTCTACTCAACGGCGATCTCGTCAATAAGCGGGTTGGCATCAACCTAAGCACTCTTCCCACGTTCGATCCATCTGTCCCGATTCTACTGGATGTCAACGGATATGCCCGTGTTGGAGTAACGAGCAACAACGGCAAATTGGGTGTCAACATTCCACCGGCATATTCACTGGATGTCAACGGAAACATGCGAGTCTCCGATGGATACGGAACGCTGATCATGTCCAACGATGTAAACTCCAACTCAGTAACAACCCTGCGCACAAGCGGTACATACCCGACTGCATTGTCCACCCTCGGTGTTGCCAACGGATACTATTCGTCGCAGGGGACGATGCTGTCGATCACTGGATACCGAACGGTTGCGTCCAATATCCTGCCCGGATCTATCATGTTCTCAGCGGAGAGTCCCGACGGAAGTCTGTACCATTACGCACAGATCTATCGTCGCCGTGGAACATATGACATCGTGTCCCAGACAAGCAATGCACTACTGCTATCAGCAACACTCGCAGGAGGATTGGCATTGTACCCAAGCGCGTCAAATCTCAACTGGAATGTCGCCTACTTCCCATCCACACTGGTTGTTCCGACGTTGACATTGTCTCCGAGTGTGGTCACTACGCTTGCGGGCGATGGTTTTTATTTTTATGTAGAGGGCACGGGCAGCGGCGCACGCTTTCAGGGGACGGGAGGACTGTATGTGCTTCCAGATAGCAACATCCTCGTCGGTACAACTTCACGAATTCGACTCGTCACCCCTGGAGGTGTCACCTCCACGGTCGTAGGTAATGGTACATCGGGCACTACTGATGGTACGGGCGCGAGCGCTACCGTCTATTTTCCGTATGCGTTTGATATGCTTCCAGATGGGAAAATCATCATGGGGGACAGCAACCACCTTCGAGTGCTTACATACCCCGGGATGGTCGTCACCACTCTCATAGGTGGCGCGTCGGCCTTTGCCGATGGAGATGCTGCAACTGCTCGCTTCGGTAACATAAATGGACTCGCAGTGCTTCGAGATGGCAATATTGCGGTGGCCGACAATACGAACCGCCGCATCCGGATTGTTACTTACCCAGGAGGCAACGTCTCTACACTTGCAGGCAACGGAACCGCTGGCGTTCTGCCTTACGCTTATGATGTTGCACAGCTTCCGGATGGCGACCTTATCGTGTCCGATTTTGGCAACAGCCGCATCCGGCGTATTACCTATCCAGGAGGTGTTATCAGTACGTTCGTAACTATACCGACTCCCCATAGCTTTGCGGTGCTTCCAACAGGTATGATCCTTGCGACCTGCTACGACATCTATGGTGTTCGAGCCATCACCAACCCCGGGGGCGCCACTACTGTCCTTGCGGGCAATGGCAGCATGGCGCGGGTTGACGGCACCGGCACGGCTGCGGGCTTCAAAAACCCGACGAGAATTGCTGTAAATCGGTTTACAGGTGTTGCATACGTATCCGACGTCGAAACTATACGTCAAATGACGCTGCCGTACTCTTAAACTTGTCCACGATCTTGCGAATGGACACGGACGAGACACCTGAAGCAGACGAGACCTTTGCGATTTGTCCACCCAGTACCGAGCAGACGACCCCTGCCACGATGGTCTTGGGTGTATGCTCCATCTCGGGCAGCTTCTGGAGCATCAGGACAATCGCATCACGATCCGTGTCGGACAGATCCATGTCGGCGCAGATCCGCTCGGCAATCCCCAACTGGGTACTTAGGACATTGGATCCGCCATCTGTGAACCGCATGAGCGCCTTACATAGAGAGCGGATGGAGACGTGGAAGAGAGCCGCCACTTCCTCATGGGTTCGTGTAGCATCATGTTGGCGACAGGACGTGAAGATCGCAGCCGCCATGAGCGCACGGCGGGTTTCTCCACGGGTCTTTTGGGCATCCTCCACCTTCTTGAAGAGCGCACATCCATCCATCACAATCGCCTTGGGCAACCCCGCACGTGCACAGGATTGCTGGATCGCATCAAAGATACCCATCCAAGATCTCTCTCCGTGGCTCGAGAACGACCACGCAGACAGCTTTGCTATGGATTTGGCTTCCTCCGATACTTGTCCGCCTCGCCGACGCATCATCATAGATCCGTATGATGAGTCAGGAAGGAGTTCGCTCGTGATCGTCCCTGTACGAGAGGGGTCGTCTTCAGTATTGCCGTAGACTCGCCATTCGGCTCCTTCATCGATAGCCGATCCCAGAATCGTCCCGCAGCGAGTGCACACACGTTCACCATCATTGACCACAACTTCATGTTCACACATATGTCTTCCTCTTCTTCTGGGTGCGACGACGTCCATTTTTCCTGCGCGTTCTACGACGACCACCTGGCGCGGCGGCCGCTGCCGCTGGAGCTGCCGCCGCTGGAGCTGCCGCCGCTGGAGCTGCCGCTGCCGCTGCCGCTGCCGCTGCCGCCGCCGCCTTGCGCGCCTCGTCCTCTGCCGCCGCCACCAGATTCTCTCGCTCCGCGATCAGTTTTGGCCTTTGAAAGATGTTAAGCGCATCGACGCCTCTGGGGTTGGCATATACTACGAATATTTCATTTGGCCTGTTTACCTGAAGAGTGTTTCTGAGATCGCCAAGAAAGTCTGTGATCATGTGGATAATCGTTGCGTGTGTATTAAAATCCTTGAGCTTATCGTTTTCGTCCGAAGTGCGTGTACCAACAGGCTTTTTAAGTATATCTTTCACTAGAGGACGATAAGTGTTCTGAGTGACCTCTCGCGCCCATATACAATTGATAACCTGCGCATATGCATAGTACTTCTCACATCGGAACAAGAAATAACTGACGCGTGCCGCTAAGTTCATGAGATTCCCGCTGCATGTATAGTATGCATGCTGTTCTAGAGTAGGGGCTTTGAGTGCTGGATTCCATCTATCCGGATTCCGTGAATCTGAGCGATGAAGAGCATTGTCCGACACATTCGCCCTTCCAGGAACAAATGCATCTGGATTGTATTCGGGGAACCCCTGAATACCCTCGGCTGCTTGGTCAAAAATCGGAGGGGGGCCACCTACACCAGGGGCATTTCCAACAAAACTCACCAATTGGACTACCGCATCATAATTGTTCAATGCATCCACGCGCCTCTGTGTTGCTACAGCTTGATCAGCGCCATCGCCGATACGCCCAAACAAAAAGTCTAATATGGTATCCACTCTTCTTACTAAGTTGGGGTCTAATTGAGCGACCGGTATGTCTCCATTTACACACCCACTGCCTGTTCTAAAGCCTTCTGCTGGATGTATGATAGTTCCACGAGGATGTTGTCGATCAACCGCACCCAGAGCCCTAAAAAGTGCTTGTGCAGCAGGCTGTGTAGGTGGCGGTTCCACTAATTTTGGTAATGTCGCTTTACGAGCATCACGAGCTGCTTTTTGCGAGGCTTTTCGCGCTGTGGCGTCTATTAGTGCTTGTGCCCATGCAGCCTGTTGCTGTCGAGCGGCCTGTTGCTGAGCTGCCCGTGCCGCTGCTGCTGCCATTACATCTACCCAACACTTTATCGCATGCTCCCAAGAGTTGAAGGATCGTAGACTTGGGGGCGGTAGTTGGTCAACAGCGGGGGACGGTGCTGCGAGAGCTTCCCACCGGCTGTCTTGAGCCATGACACGAGCAGATACTTCTCGTCAATGACCCACACCATGTAGCCGCCCTGCGACAGGGTATTCATGATGTATTCACGGGCTTCGGTCATCTGGAACAGCGGGTAGCCGAACACGTAGGCGGGGATCTCGAACACAGTGTAGGGTGCATTGGGGGCATGAATGGCTTGTTTGCGGATCTGTCCGTACAATTGGCTCAGCACGGGTCTCATGGCACGCATCCGCTTCTCCTTGCGATCTTCGGCTTCATCCCATACATCTCTGGCTTTCAACATGCTTACTTACACATGGTAAGAATGTTTAGCTCCATTGCACTCGGAGGCGGTGGTGTTCGCGGCGGTATCATGGTAGGTGGCTTGGCTGCCCTGGAAGCCCATCAGCCCTTGGTCTTCCCCAAGGGAATCTACGGGTGCTCGGCAGGTGCTGTTCTGGCAACGGCGGTTGCCTACAACATCCCTGTCCCTGCCATTCGAGAGATGTTCTCCACTGGCTTCAACCTCTCGTCCGTCATTCCATCCATCAATCTGACCACGTTGACGTCCTTCACCACGCAGAAGGCTCTGTTCCCCATGGATAACTTCACAAAGGCTGTCCTCAAGGCGTTTGATGCACAAGGCGTGGACCTGCGCAATGCCGTGATTGACGATGCGCCGCAGAAGCTGTACATCACCGCCGCAAACCTGACGACACGTCGCACGGTGTTCTTCACGGGCAAGGTGTCTACATTGGATGCGCTACGGGCATCCTGCTGCCTGCCCTTCGTCTTTCACCCTCAGATCCTCTACAATAACGTCTATGTGGACGGCGGGTTCTTCCACCACAATATGCATACGATCGTCCCGCACGATTGCTTGGTCTTTCATATCAGCCGCGCAGAGCTCCAGATAACTCCTGAGCGACTGAAGCAGCTGTCAATCACGGACTATGCAGCAACTCTCTACGAAGCATTTCGGAGTGAGTCGCACACGGACAATGTCGTGTGGTTCAAGAATGATAGCGTGTCGCTGCTGCAAGAGCTGACAGAGGCGCAGAAGAAGGGTCTGTTTGATGATGGATTCGCACAGGCATCACGCTTCTTTGCCAAACGTCTGCCGGAGGTATTGAGTTAGTCCCTCCGTGGTCGGACGTCCTGCATAGGTGTAGAGCGCAGTCGGCGTCTCCAGCTTGATTGTCGGGTAGGCATTCACCTCGTACAGGTCAGATGTCTCGCGATCCTTCTCGGCATTCACGCGGATGAAGGACACCTCTGTATCCCCAAACTGCTTCGGACCCTGCTCCAGCTTCTCCCATTCCGGCATGGCCTTCTGGCAGTGTCCGCACCAATCCGTGTGGAAGAAGTACAGATTGGCCTTGTCCTTCTGGACAGTGCGCTTGGGGGTCAGCACCGGCTTCCACAGCCTCCACATCAGGTAGACGAGCACCGTGAATGCGAGGATCAAGAGGACGTTCTTCATTACTTGAGAACACGAGAAATTCTGCGTTGTAGCTCAAACCAACGGCGGTATGCTTCCTCGGTATCCAGGTCCTCTTTGATCTGCAACCATGCAACATCCGTCGTCATACGTTCTGGCTCAAATGGACGGGGGTGAATCGTTACCCAGCGACCATTGTAGCGGACAAGGAAAATGGATGTTGGTTCCATCTACATCTTTTTGGTAGGTAAGTGGTAAATGGAAGTCATTGCAAAGTCATTGCTCGCGGTCGGTGTTAACTACGGCGTTCACTTTGTGAGTGCGCGGTTCTACGATGCGTTTTGTGTCCCCCATACGCTGCAAGAGATTGCACAGACTCTTGTCACGACTGCATCGCCGATCTGCGCGACTGCGATCAACGTCGTTCACATGACGCAATCTAACTACGCATCCGTCATCACAATCACTCTCGCAGGTGGTATCGTCAGTCTTCTGAAGGCTTAACGAGTGAGTCTCTAGACCCTCGGGAATCCCACCAGGTTGGCGCCGATACCGAATCCAGCACCCGTGCGAGCCGAGGCACCGACGCTAGGCGCATAGATGTCCAGGATGGCGAACGTGGCCGTCGCAACGAGGGCGATCATGCCAACCTCGGCGGCCTTGAGGGTCTTGCCCGGGAGCACGAACGCAGCAATCGCCACGGCGAGACCCTCCAGGAGATACTTCACGAGGCGAGTCACCAGGTCCGCCATGTCGAGTCCAGCAGAGGGGGTGGGCTTCGGCTTAGAATCCATTTGTTTGGTTCTTAGGTCCGAAGATTTTTTCAATAGACCGGAACGGCCGAACGAGCCGAGAACATCTTGTATCCAACGAACGAGATACCCACAGCCCACACCACCCACCAGGGGATGTAGAGCGACAGGTACTGCAGGACCACGAAGAACACGATGGCGTGGATGGCAGCCGCCGTCATGCCCGATCCGAGGGACAGGACGACGCCCGGGCACAAGAGGAAGAAGAGGTAGGCGGTGGTGAAGATGTCGTACATGATTTGTGTTCTGCGGAGAAAGGACTTTCAAGTGAACCGAGGAGTAGAGTAAATGCCCCGCACTGAGCTCCCTAAGCGCGATGAGTCTGGCCCGATCGACTACCTTGACGAGGACCCCGAGATCCCGACGCAGAAGTACTGCATCGTGTCCTTCCTCAGCCCGGAGAAGGTGGTGAAGAACAAGGAGGAGTTCTACTTTGAGAAGTTCGTGGAGTGGATGGACTACGAGTGGAAGATCAAGGGTCTGGAGAGTCTCATGGCATTCATGTCCAAGAAGTATGCCCTCAAGATCGACGACCTGATGAAGGATGCGAACGACTTCGTGGCCGTCCGCAAGGAGGAGGTGAAGAAGACGGACATCCGTGAGCAGTACGAGATCTTCCTCCTCAAGAACGAGAAGGATCTGCAGGAGATGTACGACAACAAGGTGGAGTTCCGCACGAACATCCGCGGTGTCAAGGTGCGCCGTGCCTTTCCCACGGTGGAGGAGGCGCAGGTCTTCTCCAAGGTGCTGCAGCGCCGCTACCCGAAGGACAATCTGTACATCGGCAAGGTCGGTGCGTGGCTGCCGTGGGATCCCTCGGAGCACCTGATGCCGGAGGTGGAGTATGCCGAGAAGGAGCTGAACGAGCTGATGCGCAAGTACAAGGAGAACGAGTCCAACAAGGAGATGTTCTTTGCGGAGCAGCGTGAGGAGGCCATCAAGGCGCAGAAGGAGGAGAACGAGCGTCGCAAGAAGGCCAATGCTGAGGAGAAGGCGCTCGAGGACGCTTCGAAGGCGGTTCACCCGAGCGAGGGCGCTCACCGGGATTAAATGCCCTCGCGCAGCAGTGCCCCGGGAGAGGCGCTCATTGAAACTAAAACTAATAGGACTCACATATAAGAATGCAACCTGCGGGGGATCCTGAGATGAATGCTCGATTTCAACGGGCAGTTCTAGCTAGAATGGCTGAGCAAGGTCGTGCAGCACCTGCACCTGCACCTGCACCTGCACCTGCACCTGCACCTGCACCTGCACCTGCACCTGCACCTGCACCTGCACCTGCGCTCGTAGCTGAAGGCCCGGCACCTGCGCCTTCTGCACCCGCTCAAGCACCTAATCTTGTACCTCCTCCGAGCAATGTCGATATCCGTCAGTTGGCGGCCGAGCGTCAAGCTCGTGCGGCGGCACGGGGTCGAGCTGCACCCGTGGCTGCACCCGTGGCTGCACCTGTGGCCGCACCCGTGGCTGCACCTGTGGCTGCACCTGTGGTTCCCGTGGCTCCCGTGGAATCCGTGGTACACATGGAGTCTCCACCTGCGGAACCTGCACCGCCGCCCCCAGCTCCGGCTGGGCCTCCTGCGAATATCCCGCCCGAGTACGCGGCCGTAGTTGATAACCCCATCACTGGACATATTGCAGACGCAGGTCTACAGGAAAGGTGTGTATCGTTTGGAAACCCGGATCCGGCTACGCAGGAGCCATTTGTAAGTGCCGTCTTTCAGGATCTGCTCCAGACGTTCAAGAACATGAATATCATCCGCCCAAATGCACCGGGAAGCTTTTCGTTCCTATACTGTCCCTTCATTTGGAGGATCCTGGCACGAGCCAAAGCGGATGGCGACGCCGCGGTTCCCGAGGTCCCTGCTCAGTGGCTTAATTATGGACCCCAGTTCAACTTGGCCGGAGAAGCGGCCAACTTTGTGAATGGTGTGAATCCGGCAACAATGTTCTCGCCAGGGGATACCACGACCACATGGAACGATCACGTTGAAACAGCACTAGCAGCCCCCGGTCTTGCTGGGCACATATTGGCTCAGTTCACTGCGGTTCGAGATGCCGCCGCAGCCGCGGTGGCCGCAGCCGCCGCTGCAGAGGCCGAGGCTGGGCGCGTCGCAGCCGCCGCTGCAGAGGCCGAGGCCGGTAGAGTAGCTGCTGCTGAGGCTGCGCGCGTCGCCGCTCTCGCGGCTGCCTGGAGAGGACCTGCCTTGCCGTTGTCTCGCTATCCGATGCCACAAGGCACGAATCCACAAATGTATGCCGGAGTGTCGGCTCGGACCGTCAATGAGGTGATCGGTCAGCTGTCAGGTGGTTCTTTAGGCCTTAGACCGGCTGACGTATGTTTCTGCCCGATCTGCTTGACAGTTGCACCGCGCGAAGACGGTTGTATGTACATGTCGCACTTGTGTGATCAGACGCGGGTTCATCCGGGCCTGTATTCAAGGTATCTGGCTTATAATGGGGAGATCGGATGGTGTACACTGTGTGGCAGAGTTTGTAAGTCAGTCGGGTTGCCTCACAAACACTATGTCAAGAACGATATCGTCATAAACAGAGGTCGGGCTGCTCAGCTAGATATGAATGATGGGCTTGACGGGCGGCGGCGGGTTGGATATTTTGACCGAGATTGTGTGCCCACGGGCGGAGGAAGAGCTGAGAAGGAGAGGCGGTTCCAGCGGTTGGTATACTCTGCATGTATGGCAATTCCGCATATAGGTAGGGTGCCCGAATGGATTGTTCACATTTCCCGTATTGAATACATTTGGATGGCCGACGTAGAAATGGAGCTTCTACCCAATGGGTTTCAACGGATTCCATGTGAGCTACCGGATCCAATCGTCGTTAGACGGTTAGAAGGTGGCCCTGCGCGAGATGTTCAGGAACCACCCGGTGTGTTGCCGCCTCTTCGATTCGCAATTGATGCCCAACACCAGCCTGCGATGCAGGTATTAAGCGATGAGAACGATCCGATCTGGCAATTCCGCCATAACGCCAATGCAATCCATAACCATGACGGAGAGTATATTGGAGCAGACGACATGTATGCGGGGGTCATGCAGAGAATGGGAGGTGTGAACGGACTATGCCCCCTCGCGCCATGCCGCGAACGGATATGGCCAAGTGAGTTTGTAGCTGCCGGAATAGACGCGGAACGAGTTGCGGAATATCGTCGGGAACTCAATGAGCTCCTTCGCAACCAGGCCGGAGGAGGGCACAAGGGTATCGAATTCGTTGCGTACAGTCCTCCGGCTCTAGCGTCGTGCGCTGGACGATCCAAGCCCCCGAAGGGATCATCAAGACCCACGCGGAGGCACATTAGGAGACTACGGGCGACGATGCGGAGCTAAATTATAAACCCGTGGAACATCTTGTCCGAATACGTCATCTCCTTCATGTCTTCGGGTATTCCTGCCATGATCTTCTTGATATAGGTATTGTATGCAGTACCGTCGTCTGTGATCGTAAAGAACAATAGAGTTTCCAGCATGCGCATCGCATAGTCCGGGGACGGTTCCGTGAAGTATGCGTCAACAATCTCATTCATATCCTTCACTTGCTTCAACTCAAATCCACCAGCCGTTAGTTCGGCTGCCAGTGCATCTGCATCCCCTGTACGGGTTGCAGCAAGAGCTGCACACCCGGACAGGTCCTTGGTCTCTGCAAGATCAATGAGTTGTTTCAGAAACGCTTGATCTGCACATGACACGCTCATGAGGGACTTTATGAGTCCAGCCACCTCCTTTTGGTCTGCATCCTTGAATGCAACGAATCGGAGGTAGTGGAACAACATAGTAGGCGACTCATCCTTGAGTTGCTCAAATGAATCTGTAGGTGTTTCGGACATGTCTGTTTGTTCTCTTGAACGTCTTATTTTTAAGCCTCTGTCCGCCTCGCCGAGACGGCGCCGCTCGGGGTGGATCTACCGGTCTCCGCAGTCTGACTACCTCGGCATCCGCAATTGCGTCAAATGCCCCTTGGACCGCCGCATTCACAGCGGGTACCCGGACTGGCCCCGGCCCCGGCCCCGGTGGTGGTGGTGGCGGTGGTGGCGGTGGTGGCGGCGGTGGCACAGGAATGGGTTCTTCCCCCCGACGAACACGACGGATGTTAATGCGCACAATCATTTCAACATGTTCCCGTTCGCGTCGTGCTATCCGCTCCGGGGTTGCTGCCCGTGCGCGATCTTGAAGTCGCTCTGCATCTAAGAGCGCCCCTGCCCCCATGAACCACTCGAAATCGGCAGCCGTAGCCGGAATTGCCACTGGAGGATTTACGTTGAAGCGGGCACTCATAGCATCAAATGTAGTTTGGGGATTGTTGGTATTTGGCAGATCGAGAAGAAAGTACAAGTCGCGCCAGCTCGTCATGTATCCAGTGGCTCCACACGGCTGGTTGTAATTGTCAAGGGCGCAAGGTACGAATGCATTCGCTATGGGTTGCAGAATGGGTACAGATGCAGCGTCATAACCACCCCAGTAGCAGTTGACTGACATCTGAGTGAAATCTCTCCAGTTGGTGAACCGACGAGGAAGTCTATCAAGGCCGTTTACCCGCAATTCCAGCCGTCCGTACAAGACCATCCGGCTGAACCCGAAATCGATGATACGAACATCAAGCTCACGGTTGGGTAGACGCTTCAGGCACACATTGTTTGGTTTGAAGTCGCAGTGGTTGAATCCAATACTATCCCACAGAGGACGAATCAGCTGCACCATTCGTGTCATATAGAGTGGTAGTGTTCCCTGGTTCATTCTCAGATAGTCGAGCAATGTGGTGCTCATCAACTCCATAAGCATGTAAACGCGCCGATTGTCGGCTGTCTTGACGACGCGATAGATTGCAGGAGCAGCACTTCCATTTGATGCGCGATACACAATATATTGAGCCATCGCTTCCTTGATGATGTTGTTGGCTGGCGAACGGTCATCATCAATCACCAGGCGCTTCAGAGCAAATCTACGTTGCGATTGGATATCCACGACCTCTGCGACCTGACCAAATACACCAGAACCAACTGCCCGGACGATGCGCAGGGTCCGTCCTGCAATCGTGATGACTCCGTTGTTTTCTACGATTCGCATGTCGCGATCAATGGGTACAACTTGGATAGCTGCATCGTCAACGCTATCGCGAATAGCATACAGCGGATCCGGACGGTCTTCAAGCCCATCAATGAACATGTCAGGGGTGATGCCCCGATCTAGGCTGAATTTGAGTCCGATTGCTTTGAAACTAAACGGACCATTCGGATCGAACACGGCTGCCATGGCTGCCACGGGAATCACAGGTGCCACGGCTGCCACAGGTGCCACGGGAACCACAGGTGCCGCGGCTGCCACAGGTGCCACGGGAACCACAGGTGCCACGGG
>Ga0209088_10000018_pt1 | contig 153240 bp, 131 predicted proteins | sample S_140625_EF_Meta_FD_187324 | JGI IMG/M metagenome (GOLD analysis project Ga0209088, IMG submission 187324) | Freshwater microbial communities from Lake Simoncouche, Canada to study carbon cycling - S_140625_EF_MetaG (SPAdes) (version 2) | ecosystem: Environmental > Aquatic > Freshwater > Lake... | reverse complement strand
GGCAGTCAAGGCGTTCAAGGTACCGTTGGTAGTGCCGGATCGAACGGCAGTCAGGGCGTTCAAGGTACCGTTGGTAGTGCCGGATCGAATGGTAGTCAAGGCGTTCAAGGTACCGTTGGTAGTGCCGGATCGAATGGTAGTCAAGGCGTTCAAGGTACCGTTGGTAGTGCCGGATCGAATGGTAGTCAAGGCACTCAGGGTACTTTAGGTAATACAGGCAGTCAGGGTGTTCAAGGTAATACCGGCTCATCTGGATCAAACGGTAGCCAGGGAGTTCAAGGAGCATTAAATAGTCAGGGTACCCAAGGAACAGTTGGGTCAAACGGATCCAATGGAAGTCAAGGTACTCAAGGTATCGTAGGTTCTTCTGGGTCTAATGGAAGCCAAGGAAATCAAGGAGTTCAGGGATTAATAGGTACGGGAGGTAGTCAGGGTAGTCAAGGCTTAACTGGTACTGGCAGTCAGGGATCATCAGGATCTCAGGGTATTTCCGGTCCTGTTGCTGGTTCAGCAAATCAAATAGTATATAAAGATGGAAGTAATATTGCTACTGGTAGTTCATCTTTAACCTGGGATACCTCAACTCTTAGAGCGAGTAATTTTGAATCCACAAACTCCGCAGGAGATGAAGGAGGAGAAATAAGACTACTTAAAGCGGCTACAAATACTAGTATCAATACATCAGTAACTATCGATATTAATCAAAACAGATTAAGATTCTTTGAAACCGGTGGAACAAATAGAGGATACTATCTAGATATAACTTCTGGTGGTGCCGGAGTAGCTACTGCCATTGGTTCTGGTAGTGGAGCACAAGGGACTCAAGGTGTTCAAGGTACTCTTGGAACGTCGGGATCTAACGGAAGTCAAGGCTCTCAGGGACTGCAAGGGGTACAAGGAACATTAAATAGTCAGGGTGTTCAAGGCACAGCTGGACCTGTAGCTGGAAGCGCAAATCAGGTTGTTTATAAAAACTCAGGCAATGTTGCTTCTGGTTCTTCTGATTTTGTATTTGATGGAACAAATTTGGGTGTTGGAACAGCTTCACCAACTAGCAAAATGCATGTGGTTGGGAATACTAATATTGCAGGAACACTTAGTTTCAATGATTTTACTGAAAGTGTCGTAGCTATAGGCAACAGTTCTACCTCTAAAACAATCTCTTTAACAAACGGAACTGTTCAAACTTGTACATTAACTGGTAATTGTACATTTACTATGCCAACCGCCACCGCTGGGAAAAGCTTCACACTATTTTTAAGTACCGGAGCGGGATCATTTACAGCAACTTTTACTAGTGTAAAATGGAGTAGTGGAACAGCTCCTACAATTACTGTAACAGCTAGTAAAATAGATATATTAAGCTTTATCAGCGATGGAACTTCGTGGTACGGGGCTTTTAGTCAAAACTATTAGTAATTTATGTTTAGTGCTAAATTTAATCATTTTAATAGAAGATCTTTAGTATCATCACCAACACCAACACTAACAAGAACACCAACACCAACACCAACACGAGCAGGTTCTTTTACTCCGGTTGCTTTTGTAGTAACTACTGGAACTAGTCGATTAGTACCAACAGGAGCCACAAGCATGAAGGCTTGGGTTATTGGGGGCGGTTCTGGTGGAACATATGATACTAGTGGATGTCAAGGAACTGATGACGGCTATTATGGAGGAGAAGCAGTTAAAACTTATAGCGTTACCGGAGGAGCAACAGTTGCTTATGTTGTAGGTGCGGCAGGAGTTCAAGGAGACGGATCTAGTACTTCTGGAGGAAATACTACACTGACTTATGGTGGAGTTACAATAACAGGAGCAGGAGCATTAGGTAACTATAGTGTTCCTCCAAGTTATCCTTTAGGAAGCAATGGTGTTGGTTCTGGAGGTGATTTTAATAGAACCTTTTATGCTGGTGGCGTGCTAGACTATCAAGGAAGAGTGGCCGCTGTAACATTATCTGGTTCAAGTCTTAATGCTGGATTTAAGGGTGTGGCAGGAAATGCCAACGCCAACTCGGCAACAAACGGTTCTCCAGGCGGTATAGTACTGTATTTTACTTAATTAGGCAAAGAGATATAATCTGGAACACTAGTAAAATTATAAATCTTAACTTCTCTAAAAACATCTTGTAAGATTTGATCATCATAGAGTTCAACACCAGCTTGGAGCCATGATCTTGTCATAGCAGAATTATTAGCTTCATCAGAAGTAGTCCATTCTGTAGGATGGAGATAATAATAGGCTAAATATTTCATAGCTTTCTTAATACTTCCTTTACCTTCGCTATCTTCGTAATTCCAAACGTCGATCCCCAAAGATTTTGCTATAGTAGCTAGATTTACTAGTAGTATTAGATTAAAATTACTATAATGTCTATTTTTTACTCTATTCATTTCTAAGACCTGTTTACCATCTATATCTATTTGAGCAACTAGCAAAGCTGTTAAATTATTCTCCAGATAGGTTCGTGCCTCAACTTCTTTTCCGCATGCACAAAGATAAGAACATAATTGTTTCATATAAGAGGTTTTAATATTATGGCTATAGCTAGCTTGCAAGACTCCTCTAGGATTAGTTTTGAACCAATCGCTTAATGAGTCAAACCATGAAATCATTCCATTGTCTAGTTCAGTTGTCCAATGAGAACTAGGTTTAAGCAGTTCAATAAAATCTGGTAATACTGATAATATATTACTATCTATAATTGCTCCTCTAATTCGCAGATCATCCATGCTATCGCCGATAACTAATCCACTATATGTCATACTAGGATTCATTTTAGTATTTTCATTAAGAAAGAAAACTTGAAGAGCTTCCATAGCTTTAATAACATAGTCTTCAGACTTAGTGTAGTAGTATAAAGTAGATGCTGAAGCTACTAAAGATAGTATAGAATTTAAGTATGGACTATCAGAACTTTTTCTAGACTCAAGGTTTCTTGTTCCATCAATTCGGATATAAGGAAATCCCGTTGGAGAGTTTGGGTCTGGGTGATAGTATGGAGCTAAACTTGTAAAATTATTAGCTCCTGTCTTTTGTTTTAGTTCAGCAGAGTTTGATATAATACTTGGTAGTGGAGCATTAAGAATATCTCCACATTGTTCTTGATAAAATGCTATCTGATCAGGGGCTAGTTGGTCCATTCTATTCTTATTTAATGTTAATAGCATTATATTATCTCCTCAGATAGTGTAATCTTTTTAGTAAAATTGTATTCTAAATCACAACTTGTAAATTTTGTATTTGGATAGTGGATTTTATTCTCTATATTATATTTCATTTTTTCTCCATTCAGATTATTCATAGTTTCCCAATCCATATCACTACCAGTATTAAGAGTTGTTTCTTTTTTAGAATTTAAAATAGGACTAATCAGACATGGAATATGTTTGAAATAATAATTAACTAATTTGCATCTAGCCATAAAGTCGATGTCATGTTTTCCAGCTGGTAAAAAAGATTCATCATAACCACCCACCATATTAAAAACTCTTCTAGAGCACCCTATTCTACCATAAACCCCACGCTTGAAAATATCACAACATACGCCAGTTTTTGTTCCAAGACTTTTAATTTGACTTGTGGCATTTCCAATATAGTTGTCAATATCTAAATTGAACACATAATCCCCAGAACTCAACCTCACTGCTAAATTCTTAGCAACAGGAATTGAATAACTATGATAATTTAATGTTCTATGATAATGAACTCTATCAGAGATTCCAAACTTCAACATATGTTCATGTAATCCATCCTTTGAATCACAATCCACAATAACCCATTCAGTATCTGGATTATTCTTGATATGATTTATATTATGATAGAAAGTTTGTTGAAATTGATAAAATCTATTCTTAATTTGAGAACAATACGAAATCATCATTTGTTATCCTGTGTTTATGTCATATAATACACTATAATTGAATCTGGTCTATTCTTATTATTGAAGGACAATTTATATGAATCAAGAAATTTTCAAACCAACCAATCCGACTTACTGGATTATTACTAATGGAACAGATTATGGAGATGGGGTTACAGGAGTTGACCAAGTAACCACAGTTGGTAATGGATGGATAATACATTGGCAAGGAACTAATTATGATGATTATGTTAAAGAATGTCAAATAGTTAATATAGCCCCAGAAGTACCTGCTCAATAAAACTAATCAATTAATTTTAAATATACCACTAATAACCAGAAGGTGTATTAAATATCGGAGATTATTTACTCTTAAAAGGGTCAAAATATGAGCTGGAAAATCGAAATACCCGTTATGGTTAGAACATTAATTAATGATATCTCAGCTACTCCAACGTATTCTGATGAGAGACTATTACAAATAATCACAGTAGCAGCTAAATATGTTCAATTCGATGTTGTTTTGGACCATACCTATAAGATTGATGTTGTTGTTCCGGGAATAACTCCAGATCCAACATCAATTGATGATAGTATTTTTATTAGTTTGGTTTCATTGAAATCAGCTTGCATAGTTGACCAAAGTGTATTACGAACAAAAGCAGCCATGGAAGGAATAAGAGCAGCACTAGGTCCAGCTCAACTTAGTGTGGGCGGTAGTTTGGCCGGATTAAAGATGATTATTGAAGAAGGTCCATGTGCAGCTTATGACGAATTAGTATCTCATTGGGATGTTAAAGAGGCAACCGCTATTCGTGCTGTGCTTAGTCCATTCGTTGGTAATAAATTTGATCCAAGAGCTATTCAGCTCAATCCATATAGAAGTAGAGATATTTACTCATAATTTTAGGATATTTTTATGCCAGCAGCTAATTATAATTTTGTCATAGAACAAGGTTCAGCTTTTAAAATAACTTTTTTGTATGCTGATGAGAATGGAAATGCTGTAGATATAAGAGATTACTGTGTATTAATGCAGTGGTTGACAGATACAGGTGATGCTTATATATTCTCAAATAGATATACTGGTGATGAGTATGATTTTCAAGCAAATTCTGATGGTACCATAGTTCTTCAAATTCCAGCTAGGATCACCAACACTTATACATTTAATTCGTTTATTTATGACTTAGACTTACAGGAACCAAGAGAACAATACCCTGGAGGAGGATTAACCACATATCGTTTAGCTACGGGATCTGTAGGTATTGTTAAAAGAAATATCCCAACGACATTACCAGATTGTGCAAATATTAGCGCTTCAATTAATAATTTATTAAAATCTTGTGATAGCCAATGTAATAATTTAGATATTTATAGTATAATATATACTGGAAGTGGTTTAAATATTCCTGATAATGACAGCATAGTGGATACAATCTCTATTAGTGATACTAGGCTGATAGATAATGTTGAAATTGCAATTAATGGCTTAACCCACAGCAGCCCACAAGATTTAATTTTTATATTAGCTCCTCCTTCTGGGGATAAAATTCTACTATCTGCTAATTCAAAAATATCAAATTATAAATCTGGATTTAGTTTTATGTTTTCTAATAGAGCATTAAATAATATATATCTAAATAATGTTATTAGTGGTGGTTTATGTCAAATTAAAGATAAAACAACAACAATAAACTATAATAATGAAACTCTTATTAGTACTATAGATAATCTTATAGGATCTTCAGCTAATGGTAATTGGGATCTCATAATTATTGATAGCGATATTGGAGATATTGGAACCATTGATTCGTGGAAATTAATAATTACATATGCAGGATAAAAATGGATATAACAAAGATATATAATAGTTCATATAATCTATCTGCTGTAATTAATTCGTTAGTTTTGACTAGTATAAATACTATAACAAATACAATAACTATTCAAAAATTAAAAGGTTCTATCGGAAGCAATGCTGGAACTGGTACAACTATAACAATACAAAAAGATCGTATCTTTACATTTAATGTGAACAAACAATGAATCCATTCTCTAATATATTAACTCTAGAATTTAAACAACTATTTAATAATGCTATAGACGCTATATTATCTGATTCTGGTCTAACAACAGAATGTATTTTAAAATATGGAAATGAATTTAATCAACAAAATCTTTGTGATAATTGTATCCTAGATACTATCAGTAGAGTATCCTCCAACATATACAACAACACTGGACCATCTCCTTTTCCTGATGGAGGAGTATGTCCTGTTTGTTTAGGTATTGGAATGACAAAAACGGTTAAAGAAGAAAGTATTAAATTAGCGGTAATTCTTGATAGTAAAAGCTTTATTAATGTTGGAGATATTGCTATGGTTGGTAATGGAGTTTTACAGACTATTTGTCGTATAGATTTACTTTCAAAAATTAGCAATGCAAGAACTTTGACAGTTTCTGGCTCAGAATATAAAAGAGCTGGTGAACCACGAACTTGTGGACTAGCTGAACATCAATATATTGTAACCTTTTGGAGTAATGCTTGATGAATCTATCATTAAACATACTAGAAAGTAACAGTACTATCAGAGGACTAATCCTAGACTCACTCAAAGTAGAATTAGACCGTATTATGCAAAAATCAGCTAAATCACTCTCTATAAAGATAGTTCCATTAGTATCTGATGCCTTAAAACAAGAACCAGAATATAGCTCTTTAAAATCTGGAAAATTAAGATTTGAATTTGGTATACCAGACAGTAGTGTTGTTGATGATATAGTTGAAAAAATAGCTAATACTATTACGATCAATAATCTTCCAATTAAAATATCAAACGCTGGATTATCAGGTGGATTTCAGTTGACTGGTATCAAAACAGACGATATTAATGGTATTATCAATGATTCTAGTGCAATAGTTGATGATACAACTAGAGGATACTCTTTACCTTGGTTAGAGTGGCTTTTATTTAAAGGTAGTCAAACCATAGTACAAAATTATAATGTAAAAATTGGACCAAATAGCAATTCTCGTACTGGCAATGCTATTATGGTTAGATCTAATAGTAACTGGAGAGTTCCTGCTGAATTTGCTGGTACAGCTTCTAGCAACTGGACTACAAGAGCTGTTGATCGTTTGGAGTCAAGTATTTACAAGCTTATACAAAGTGAAGTAGAAGCTAATATATAAACAAAATCAAGGATCTGTAATATGACTATTAGTAGTGACATATTTATACCAGTATTATCAGATACTGCTATAACAGGCATACTTGCAGATTGCGATGGAGGTGGTCTTTATCCTCCTTTTAGTATTGATATACATGACTATTATATTAGAGAATCCTCAGTGTCTGGAGTTTCGAATATATCATTATTTGTAAATGAAATAGATAGAACATTAGAAGTAATTCCATCAGGATCTGTAAATAAAACTCTATATATAACAGATGATATTCAAGAGTATTTCATAAAAATAATACCAAAGGATTTTCCTGTTGCTACTATTTCAGAAAAAACAGCTGATTATATACCCGGATACTACTTAGCTGTTCCAAGCGATGGCTTCTCAGCTCAAATATATTGTTCTATTTATGACCAATATGGAGTTCCAATTTGGTACGTTAAGTCTCCTTCTCAAACAATTAGTCTCCATAAAGGATACCAAAATAATAGATTAATAACAAACGCTTGGAATGATCAAGAAAGATATATAATACAATTATCTGAAAATAATCTAGATTTAGTTAATATCATTAATATGATAAATCCTGACAGTAGATCAGTCAATCATACTATCGATGTTCATGAAACACAAGAAATAAAAAATCCAATTAATAGACGAGGAAATATAATCTATTTATCTTATAATAATGGATTTTATATTCAGGAACAGTCACCTAATCATCAAATTGTATGGGAATGGTGGAGTGGTGACAGTTTTAATTCTAATGATCCTGAGTGGTTTCACGCAAATTCTTTAGATGTTCATCCTATTACAGGTAATATAGTTGTTAGTTGTAGAAATCATAATGTGGTATTCTGTATTGATTATGAAACAAAGGATGTTATTTGGGCTATTGATACAAATGGGTCACTTGAAGCTATAACCATACAAACTAATCCAATAAATTTTTTAACAGTAACAGGCGACGAATACAATGGGTTGGATGCCCAGCATGATGCAAGATGGCAGATGGATATAGAGCCATTGACTAGTGGAAATGATACGGTTTCAATTTTTGATGATGGATCTTTTACTGGTACTTTAGCTGGTGGCGTTATATATGAAATAGATCTTACTAATAGTACAGCAATATGTAGATCAAGAATAAAGGGAGATTCTGGCATTCCTTTTCAAGGAAGTTATACAATAGTAAAGGAATTAGATGATTCTTTTACTCATACTATTAATTATGTAACTTTAAGTCCACGAATGATCGAATATAAAGGAGACTCTAATGGACTAGGAACACAAGTACAAACTTTTGCTTTGGATTTTTCAGAAAGTGGACCAAATCCATATGAGTATAGAGTAATAAAAGTTAGAAGTGATTTTTTTGATATTAATTACTTAAGGACAACATCTGGTAGAGACATATTTCATTATGAAGATACCACAGTACTTGATATGCATTTTGATGGTAATAATGGTAGTTCAACATTTATAGATAGTTCACAATATAATAATGTCATTTCTATCGAAGGTTCTCCAGTCATTAGTGACTCTCAAAGCGTTTCTGGAGGAACAAGTTTATATCTTGATGGATCTTCTAATCTAAAAATTGCTAATTCACCTATTTTTAACTTATCAAATAGTAAATTCACAATTGATGCTTGGTTCTATCCAACATTAGAGATTGCACAAGGATCCATAATAGGCAAAGATCAGCACGGAATTTCTTTATCTTGGGTCGTTTATATTACCGATGATCATATTAGCTTTTATGGTCATAATGGTGGTGATGGTCTAATTGGACCAGCATTTATTTCCAGTAATGAATGGCATCATGTTGTGGTAAGTGGAAATCCTTTGTTTGGAGATATGTTTAATATTAAGGTATATGTAGATGATATCTTGAGCATAGACGATTCCTATCAAATGACGGATGCAGATAGTATTATTACAATTGGAAGAGTAGGTGGAACAACTGAGCCAGGAGGTTATTTTACAGGATATATAGATGAACTAAAAGTTATTAAAAGTCAAAGGGTTTTGCCTAATCAACCAACTCCTACACCAACTCCGACACCAATAATAGGAAACACTCCGACCCCTACCCCTAGCTCAACCAACAGTATTGTTACTACTCCAACTCCAAGTTCTAGTCCGAATAATAATCGAAATCGTCGCCCAGCCTCTGCTGCTTTCAATCTAGTTTCGGATATAGGACATATGGGTCCAGTAGCATCATTAGAAGATAATCTTAAAAGCTTTTTAGATTGGTCATTTTTAAATATTGGAGCTTTTGTTAATGTTGATATTTCTACTAATAGTCTTGATGGTGGAGATTTTTCTAAACTAAAACCAGTTAGTGGAGATCCAACAGTAGTTTATCCAAGAGTGTGGGAATCACCAAGAAAAGACTGGATATATGAGACAGGAATATATTATCATAATACCAGCCCATATAATATATCTGGTATAAATCTTAATGGAACATTCTTGCCTGCTCCAACAGGCAGTGGGGCATATTCATACCATATCAACTATCCATTAGGAAGAGTAACATTCGACAAAAATATATCAGCTAAAAGCAATGTTAGTTTAGAATATTCTTATAGGTTAGTTCAAGTATATAAATCTAGTGATAGTGTTTGGTGGAAAGAGGTTGTTGAAAATTCTTACAATCCATCAGTACTTCAGGATAAAACATCCTCTTATAATAAAATCCAACTTCCAGCTATAGTTATAGATATAGCTCCAAGATCAGTATCTATCCCTTATGAGCTTGGAACAACCACAAACATACTAATACAAGATGTTATGATTCACATATTAACAGAAAGCCCAGTTCAAAGGAATAATCTAATAGATATTTTATTAAAGCAAAAAGATAAGATGCTTAATCTCTACAATCTGCAAAAACTTATTAAGAATGATAGGCAGTTTACAAATTACAGGGGAGAACCTAACCCTAATAGGCTAAATTATGATCAAATTTACAACGATCAATCTTTTTACTTGGCTAGAGCATATATAAAAAATGCTGTTTTATCAGAATTAAATGTTTTTAGCAACAACCTATATCATGGTGTATTAAGATTGAGTATAGAGATTTATCCAACTATATAAAAAGTAATCAAATAATTTTGAGCTCATTTTTACTAAAATTTTGGTGTACTTATAATTGAAATCTTGATCACCAAACAATCTTAAATGATTTTATAACTGGGAGACAAAACCATGCCAGCTAATAACAGAATTTTTTATGCTAGTCAGTCAGTTCAGCTACAACCACAAAATGCAGATGGAACAGCATTATATGATGATGGTAGTTCGTGGTATGTTCCACAGGGACTACAAAGCGTTGGTATGACAACAAATTTTGCTCTAACACCAGTTTTCCAACTCGGTCAATTAGATCTTTATGATAATTTAGAGAATGTTCCAGAGGTTGAAGTAACACTTAATAAAGTTCTTGACGGAACACCAACATTATATGCTATGTGCATGTGTGGACCAAGTGGTATCGCAGGAGCTAATAATAAAGAACTAGTAGAATTAGTTAATAATAGAGTTAATTTTAGACTAGGTATTTGGCCAGATACTGTTCCTGCGACCACAGGCACTGCTAGACATTATGTTGATTGCTCTGGTATGTATTTGAGTAGATTCAATTTTACTTTTCCCATCGAAGGAAACGCTACAGAAGAAGTTACTCTTGTTGGTAATAATAAGATCTGGAATAGTGGTTCTCCAATGTCAACAAGTGAATTTGATCCATCTGATGAGGGAAAAACTCCAACAGCTCCTGGTATCGTTCGCAGATATAACTTTAATCCAGGACAAAGTATTCTTCCAACAGGCAAGGCTGGAATCCCAATTCCTTCAGGCAGAGAGATTAATCGCCCATACGTACAAAGTGTTACTCTCAGTGCTGACCTTGGTCGTGAAGCTATTTATGAGCTTGGTGCTATGGCCCCATATTTCCGTTATGTTCGCTTTCCATTAGAAGTTAAATCAGAATTTCAGGTTATTGCTAGTGATGGCGATACGGTTGATGCTAATGACTTTAGTAGTGTTACTGGTTGTGGACAGAACTACAGAAACGTTATAGATAAATCTGTTAAGATTGCTGTTTGCGCCGGAACAGGTAATACTTCTGGCTATCTAAGTCTTGATCTTGGTGGTAAGAATAAGCTAACATCAGTAAATTATACTGGTGGAGATACTGGTGGTGGTAATGCTACTATTTCATATAGCTTTCAGACCTATAATAAGTTTAAGATTAGTAGTAGCGGCACTTTCGCTCAAGAAAAATGGTCAGATAATACTGTAGATACTGACTACTATTTTTAATAGATAGTTAATAGTTTAGAGGCAAAAGATAAGGGAAAAGGTTCGAGGAAATAGGAATTATAATAATGGAAGAAATATTTAATATAATAGGACGACTATATGTAGATTCATATAACTCTCAAAAAGTCATTGAGTTACTACAACAACAGATAAAAGATAAAGATCAGGAAATTGATTCTCTAAGACAAATTCAGTCTAAGGATTAGGATGAGTGATGGAAGTATTGAAAATTTACTATATAGGATTTTAAGTGGACAACTTATTTTTTACTATAAGCAGGATAAATATGAACTTAAAAAATTATCCAATTTAGTAAGATATGAGGCAGAAATACTCTATAATAATATAATGAATGATGAGAAATATAGCGATTGGATAAGAGAAGAGAATGTAACCAATATAATGATTAATTTGGGACTTTGGACAAAAGAAACCGATAAAATAATTAAGCAATTAGAGAAAAGAATTGAAACTAGTAAAGTAGAATTATTTGAAAATTTTATGAGACCTGATAATCAAAAAAGAATAAAAAGAAATTTAGAATCATTTAGAGATCAGTTAAATAAGATAACTTCTAAAAAGACTGATTTTTCAGCAAATACTTTAGAAGGATATGCTTCTTCAATTAAAAATGAGTATATGATATGTCAAAATCTTTATAAAAACTCAAAAAGAGTATTTAATGATAATGATAGTGATTCTCATTCTTATTCTCAATTTAATGAGTTAGTATTTGAAATAAATAAATATACGATATCAATTAATGATTTTAAGAAAATTTCAAGACACTATATTTGGAAATCATACTGGAATGCCCATAAAAATAATCCAATTTTTCCCGGACCAATTAGTGAGTGGACAGATGACCAAAGAAGTTTGGTTAGTTTTAGTCAAATGTATGATAGTATCTACGAACATCCAGAAAGTCCTCCGGAAGGCGTTATAGAAGATGATGATATGCTTGATGGTTGGATGATAGTTCAAAAACGTAAAGTTGAAAAAGCCAAAAAACAACAAACCGTTGATGAATTAAATCCAAATCTTAAAAATGCAGGAGAGGTATTCTTGTTTGGTAAAAATACTAATGAAATAGAAGATATTCTTTCATTAAATTCAAAAGAATCAATGCATAGGATGAAAGAAAAAATTAGCTATATAAATAGTGTAGGGTCAACAGAAGACTATGCTTTACCAGATGTTAAAAGAGATCTTTTAAATCAATCAAGAGAAGCTCTTAAAATAAGATAGGATAATATAAAATGAATGATAAAGATAAATTATTACAGAATATTGAAAAAAGACTTAAGACTACTATGATTGGCTCCTTGGCTAAGTTTGAAGAAAATTTTGCATATCTTTGGGAAAATGATACTATAAATAGAGAAGAATACGAAGATCTTTGGGAAGAAACTCGTAACGAAATTTTGAATAATGGAAATCATCAAATAAGATCAGCCATGAAAGACTTATATCAATATTTATATGGAGAACAAAATAATTTTAACCAGAAATACCACTACAAGTTCTATTTCAAGAATCCAGGAGAAGAAAGATGAAAACAAAGACTTTTACTGTTACTTTAGATAATGTTCAGCGCGAAATGTTAGTTAGGAGTCCATCTTTGAATGATCAGAGAGAGGCTCAAAAGGTTTATAATCAAGCTTTTACAGATGCCATTAAGAGTAAGAGTGTTGTTAGGGCAAAGCTCGATGATCTACTACAAGATCAGGGACTATGGAATGATGAAAAACAGGCCAAGTTCAGTGCTCTGCAAAAGGAACTCTTGGATGGAGAAAAGAGACTAGCCAAGGGTGGATTTAGTTTGAACGAGGCCAAAGACCTTGCAATTAAAATGAAGGGCGTTAGAGAGGAAATCAGAGATCTAATCAGCGTTCGTACATCTCTTGATAACCATAGTGCTGAAGGTCAAGCTGATAATGCTAGATTTAATTATTTAGTATCAGTATGCTTGGTGTATAATGATACTAAACAGCCATATTTTAATAGTATGGAAGAATATTTGAATAGGGCTGGTGAAGAGGTATCTCTATTAGGTGCTCAAAATTTGGCTAACATGCTTTATGGATTGGATAATAATTATGAAAGTAACTTACCAGAAAATAAATTCTTAAAGAAGTATAGATTTATTGATGATAAGTTGCGTCTCGTAGATAAGAAGGGCAGACTTATTGATTCTGATGGTAGACTTGTTGATGAGAATGGTAGATTTATTGATGAGAATGGTAACTTTGTTGATAAGTATGGCAATAAGGTTGATGCTGAGGGAGATTATATTGTTGATACACAACCATTTTTGGACGATGAAGGTAAACCAGTCATCCTTGATGAAGATAAAAAAGATGAAGAAAAACCAGTTCAACCATCGCCAGCAACACCAACAGAGGAAGTTAAGCCTTCTGAAGGAACTGTTACAGAAGCCAGTGCTAGCGCATAAGGTTTCATTTAATACTACTAATTTACAATTAAAATCCCCCACTAGACTTGCTCTGGTTGGGGGTTTTATTTTTTAATCACCAGCATTATATAGGACTTTAGAAATATGGCAGCAGGCTTTAATCTAACGGCACAGCTTAATCTTAAAGGACCAAGTAATGTTTCTGTTATAGTAGCAGACATTAAAAAGCAATTAGGTACCATTAATGCTTCGGTAAATCTCACTATTGCTCCAGCAGCTACCACAAACTTAAATAGAATAAATGCTGCACTATTAACATTTAACAGAACACTATCAACAACAACAGGAAATGCAAATGCTGCTGCTACTGCTATTCGTAATCTTAGTACTTCTATTGGATCGATAAATGCTTCTAACTTACCCCAAGTACTCAATAGCTCGGCTACTGCTTTAAATAGAGTCGCTCAGGCATCGACCAATAATGCCAAACAACTAAGATCAGCAAGTAGTGAAATGACAGAGTTCGGTAGACAAGCAGGACTTGCTTTTAGAAGATTTTCTGCAATCACCTCTGTTACTAGTGTTATATACGGATTAACTAATGCTATTAATAATGGTGTTAGAGCATATATTGATTATGATAGAGAATTAGTAAAGCTACAACAGGTTACCGGTCAGTCAGCAGCAGGATTGAAGGGCCTTGAAACCACCATCACAAGTCTAGCAACAGGTTTGGGCGTTGGATCAGCAGAACTTACTCAAATATCTAGCACACTAGCTCAGGCCGGCTTATCTGCAAGAGATACTGAAAGAGCTCTTAAAGCATTAGCATTAAGTTCATTAGCCCCGTCATTCGATAGTATGAATGAGACTGTTGAAGGTTCTATTGCTTTGATGAGACAGTTCGGTATTAATGCTGGCGATCTAGAAAAAGCACTAGGCTCTGTCAACTCTGTTGCTGCTAAATTTGCTGTTGAAGCTGCTGACTTAATTACAGCCATTCAGCGTACTGGTGGTGTGTTCGCCACAGCGAGTAAGGGAGTTAGTGAAGGTACAGATGCCCTTAATGAATTCTTAGCCGTATTCACTAGTATACGAGCTACTACTCGTGAAAGCGCAGAAACTATTGCTACTGGCTTAAGAACTATCTTTACCAGAATTCAAAGAGGAGACACAATAGAGGCTCTCAAAGAATATGGTGTTAATCTACAAGATCTAGATGGTAAGTTCGTAGGAGCTTATAAGGCCGTTGAACTATTAAGTAAAGGTCTAGGTAATTTAGATCCAAGAGATTTAAAGTTTTCAAAGATTGTTGAAGAACTTGGTGGATTCCGACAGATTGGTAAAGTTATTCCTCTTATTCAACAGTTCGCAACAGCACAAGATGCATTGAAGGTGGCTCAAACAGGACAAGGATCATTAGCAGCAGATGCTGCAAAAGCTCAAGAGTCTTTAGCTGTGCAAATATCCAAAGTTCGTGAGCAATTCTTAGCTTTATTCAGAGATATTGGAAAATCAGATAGTTTTCAAGCAATTGCTCAAGGAGCATTATCTGTTACTAGTGCTTTAATTAAGGCTGCTGATAGTATTAAAGGAATATTACCAGTTCTAGGTGTTATGCTAGCATTTAAAGGTGCCTCGGCAGCCGTACAATTTGGTAGCGGATTTTTAAGTGGAATAAGAGGTTCTGGTGGAGCTAAAGGACTAGGTAATAGATTGGGTGGCGGTCCAGGTATGAGTTCTGGTGGTCCAGTTAGAAGATTTGCTAGTGGTGGATTAGTTCCTGGAAGCGGAGACACAGACTCTATTGATGCTAAGTTGATGCCAGGCGAATTTGTGATGAGTAAACCAGCAGTTAAGGCCATAGGGTCACATAACCTTCATAGAATGAATAAGTATACTGAAGGAGGAAAGGTAGGACCAATAGAGATTAAAACTCTACCACAAGCTGTTTCACTAATCTCTCAAAATCCTAGAGTAGCACAATATATTAATCCTAAACAAGATAGTGCTTCAGCATCTATTCAACAGATAACACCGAATATGCTAAGTTTGGATGTTAAGACTATATCAAGAGAAATATATAATGATATGAGAAAAGGACTGCCTATTTCTCAAGCAAATCAAAAATTTTTATTAGGAAAAAATAAACCCACACCAGTACAATCAAAAAGTTATGCTGGATTGTTGTCTAGAAGAGGACAAGACTTTTTAGCTGGAAAAGAAGGTCAAAGAAGAGTTGATGAACTAGGTACTCAAAGAGAAAGTCCTAAATGGTCTGAAGCATATGAAAGACTTTTGTCAAATCATATGAGAGATGAATTAAGAATAAGAAATTATATACCAACTGGTGAAATTGAAAATGTTCCTTATAGGAATAGTTATCCAATTGATTTAATAAGTAAAAATGGAAGATCTATTGGAGAAGTAAAATTTCGTCCTAGTGGCGTTGTATCTAAAACAGATTATTTAGATAAATTATTAAGAGCAAGAGTGACTAGAAATATAACGCAACCCTTTACTAAATTTTCTCCAGAGACAAAAGATATCGGCAATATTGAAGTTTTTGAAATGCCGAATAAAAGCTCGGTTATTGAAGAAATTCGCAGGCTATATAAAAAAGATCAAACTAATAAAGCTTCTGGCGGTTTTATTCGTAAATTTGCTAATGCGGGTTTAGTGACTCCAACGTCAGGCACAGCAGCTACTTCTACAGAGATATTCAGAGTTCTTACTTTAGATGAAGTTATTAAAGATACTGGATCAAATGCTGGTGATATACAAAAAATATTAAAGAAAAGAAAATCATTAAGTCCAACAGAACAAGCTATCAAAGATAAAATTTTAGCAAAATATACAGAAAAAACTTCTGGAATTAAAGCAGCAAATGCTCTGGATATAGAAAAAGCAACCACAGAGGGTCTCTTATTTGGTGCTGCTGGATTCAAAGGCAAGGCGTTTGCTACAACTCCCAGAATGGATATTCCAGGATTAAAAAATCCAGTTAAAGTTAGAATTACTAGTGGTGTTTTAGATTCTGAAATGTCAAAGAAGTTATTAGGTAAGATGACCGTCGGATTAAATGATATAGCTAATAAAACTTCAAGAAACATTATGATTAAGGATATTCTGAAGCAAACAGGTCCACTATATGCTGATTTTGATAGAACATTAGCTTTTGGTGCAGATAAAATCTTAGCCGATCCGAGAAAACCAAAATATAGCGAATTCTCTAATAGAGAAAAAGTATCTGGTGCTCTTAAAACAGCTAAACTTAGTGCTTTGGGTAAAGCCATAGCAAATACAGTTAAGCAGACTCCATCTTTTGCAGATAATCTGCACATTATTTCTGCTAGACCACAATCAACAATGGATCTGATTGCTGGTTGGTTAGCACAACAAGGTATTCCAATTCCTCTTGGTAGAATTAAGGGTGTTGGTGGAGAAAATATTACAGCAGAACAAGTTGCTATCCTCAAGGCAGACTTGATGAATCCAGAGGGCGCTTTTATTGATGACGACGATAGAAATATAGCAGAAGCTGAGAAGAGGGGTATAAGATCATATCTCTATAAAAAGAAAAGAGTAGGACCAACATCTAGGAAAAAGCTTGGCGAAGCCAATGCAAAAGGATATCTTGCTGAAAGAGTTATCAATGAATTGGGTGGTCCAATAGCAAATAAAGCTGCCACCAATTATGGCATCGATTTCCCAGACGGTCTTCAAAGTGCTGCTAAATATTTTAATCTTCCTCAAAACATTCCAACAGACGCTAAACTTACTCTTAATGGACCAGCAGAACTAAAAAGTCAGATCGGTAATTATCTTAAGGCTAGAGGCTATGCATCAGGTGGGCATGTTCAAGCTATGGTTTCTAATGGCGAGGCTTATATACCACCAGAAGCAGCTAAGGAAATTGGATATTCAAGACTAAATGAAATGAATCAGGCTGACCGTAATGGGATGAGTAAATTTGCCAAAGGTGGCATCGGCGTTTTTAAAGGACCAGGAAACGGTACCAGTGATAGCATAGGTCCAATAGATTTACCTGTTGGTAGCTTTATACTGAGAGAAAGAGCAACAAAAGCATTAGGTTTGTATGCTAGTGGCGGAAGCGTTGGACTTCAAACTTTTGCTAGTGGTGGACCTGGATTACCAATAAGACCAGAGACAATACAAAGCTCAACGATAAGAATCAACCAAGAGTCAATTACTTCGTTAAAACAACTAGAACAAATTATTCAAGAACTTGGATTAAGTAGTAAAAAAGTTTCATCATTACTACTTAATGAAGGAAGAGTATCATATGCCTCAGCAGAAAAAGCTGCCAAATCTGAAGTAGATAGAGTCAAGGCGGCTGGTGGTAGTATTAGTCAAATAATAGCAGCTGAAAATGCTTTAGCTACAATTAGAAAATCTAAAAATAAAGAAGTTGGTAAAAATAATGCATTAGAGAGTGCCTTCAGTGCAGTAAGAGATAGATCTTCCGGTGAAGTTCAACAACAAATTCTATTAGAGTCCAATAAGCATGCTCAAGATGTCATATCAAGAGCAGAAGAAGCCAGAGCAAAACAGAATAAGAGTCCTTTGACAGAGGAACAAAAAAATAAAATATATGAATCATCTACTCTAAGAGCAACATCATCAATAACTGGTGTTAGTAGATCTGATTTAAAATCTCAAGGAATTGTTGGTGAAGACGTAAGAAAATATGCTCAACAAAGCATGATGGATCGTAAGTTTCTAGCTCAAATGGATAAAGAATATAGAGTATTACGTACTCAAGAATTAATTTCTTTAGGCAAAGGAGCAGCTGAAGCCAGAGCTTTAACAGAAAAAGAGTTGGCAGATCGAAGGATTGCTGCTAGGAATATGGCAACAGCAGCAGGATTAGCTGGACCCGGTAGAGACTTAATACCAAGATATACTGGTACTGGTCTAGAAAATTTTGGATCTAATTTTGCTGGATTGAGAAAGAGTCTTTCTCCTAAGAATTTACTTGGGACAGGTAATAGGATGATACAATCCTTGGGTGGATTGGGTACTGGTAATGCTGGATACTTCGCAAGCTTGGGTCTTGGTATAATTGCCGGTCAAGGAAATAATATTGCGGGCATGCTTCCTGGCGGTGGAGATAAAAAAACCAGATCCAAAGTGGGTGCGGGTATAGAGGCTGGAGTTAGTACCTTTGCTTCTGGCTTAAGCATAGCTTCTAGTGCTGCACTAATCCCTGTTGTTGGACCATATATTGCTGCTTTTACCCTAGCTGGTACGGCTCTTTTATCTTTAAAGGAAGGATTCAATGGGGCAACAAAAGCAGTCAAAGAATTTGAACAAGCTGAAAGAACCAAAAAAATAGAAGATATTGATGAGAAAATAGCAAAAGGGGTAGAGGCTGCTCAAAAAACAGGAAATAATGATAATCTTATTAGACCATTAACGGATAGACTAAAATTAAATGATGATGATTTTGCCATTAAAATTAAAAATGCAGCCGAAAATAAAGCTAATAGCAGAGGAATACTTGGATCTTTTATGGGTGGTCCGGTACCAAAATTAGATAAAAAAGACATAGACCAACTAGTCTCTGAGCAGTCAAAACAAAATAGCGGTGCGGCAAAAGTTGCTAGAGATATTATTGAATCTAAAATTAGTAGAGGAAGTACACTATCAGATATCTCCCAAGATCCTGGTTTTGCTGCTTTAGCTGACAGTATATCTAGTGCAGATAATGAGTTTCTAGCATTTGTAGCAAAAATAAATGATATGGAGGATGCTGCTTTCGCTGCTACTGGCACAACAAAACAAAAAAGAATTCAGGAAGAACTAGCATCTCGTAGAATAGCACTATTGAAAGACGAAGTGTTTTTGGCTGCACAAAGGACGGCAGTAACCGCTAAAGCTATGGAAGAATTAGAAAGATCAACAAGAAAAGCTACACAAGGATTTGATAGTCTTGGCAGATCTATTCTTTCTGCTGTTTCTAAGGTAGAATTTAATACCAATAACGCTGCTAAAATAAGAAGAAGTAATTCTGAAGCTCTTACAGGAAAACCAAGAGTAGCCAATGCAGACAGCGAAGAGTTGGATATGTTAAAGAATCCAGAAGCTTATGCCATGGAAAGAGATAGGGTTAAATCTAATTATAGGAAAATCGCATTTGAAATTACCAACCCTAACGCTCAGGGTATTCCGGTAGAAGAAAAAAAATCACGAATCAATCAAGCTAATTTGATCAGTGATGCATTAGGGTTTGATCAAACTAAAATAGATGAAATACAAGGAAATCTTAATAAACGAATAGCTGATGCTATTAATAGCGATAAGGGTAATGAAGATTTAACAAAACTAGGACCAAAATTAGAAACTGCACTCGATGAATCTACAAAAGGTTTACCAGATGTTATAAGAAATAATTTAAAACTAGCATTAAAAAATACTATAGATGAAGTAGATAAATTAAAATTTGATAAACCTGGAGAAAAAGTAGATAAATTATCTGATGAAATAGATAAAAAATTTGGCAACTCCATAGGGAATATGACAGACACTTTACGTAAAGGTACCATCGCATTTTTAGAGTTTAAAAATAAAGGTGCAGATAGATTTGTAGAATCTTTAAACAGAATTGTAGATTCTGTACTAGCAGCAAATGAAAGTCTTGATAAAGCCAGAAATATTGCAACAGAAACTGATTTGACACTGAAAGAAGCTCTTACTGGGGCTCCTACCAGTATAAGACAGCGTATAGGTATTAGAGATAATGAAATAAAAAATCAAACGGCAGGAACTAAAGAGGCTAATCAAATAGTAGCAAGAGAAGTTGGATTTAATCTTAATAATAGTACTGCTGATCCAAAACTTATAAGACAAAATATCGAGAATCTTGCTGAAGCTAGGAAAAAATTATCAGAAAGAGAATTAAAGACACCAGTAACGGACAGGGGTCCAATACAAAGCGATATGGCAAATTTGGATCTGCAGATAATTAAAAATAAAAATGCTTTAGAAAAACTAGCTAATAGTAGTGATATAGTAACAGCAGCATTTGGTCAGTTGCGAGATGCACAAAAAATGCAAGCTGATAGATTACAAAATCTAGATCAGATATTATCTTCAACGCCACAAGAACTACAAAAACTGAATGAGTCTTTAATAAGAGTTCAACAAAGAATGATGGGTATCAATCCTGGCCCATCAAGAGCGGCTAAACAAGCATATGATATGACTTTTAGACAAACTGGTGGCAATAGATTCTTGGCTATGCAAGCTGGTCAAGCTCAGATGGCTCAAGATAGAGGTATTGACCTTAGAACAATGGAACAGTACAAATCTAACTTCATATTAGATATCAAAAATAGAGCAGCTGCTCAAGGAAAAGAATTATCTGATCAAGATGCAGAAATGGAATTTAGGAAACGCAGTGGTAATCTTAGAGGTCAAATGGCCAACGAGCTTGGATTTATGAATCCTGGAGTAGCTCAGACAATAATGGCTAGTGTTGATCCTACCAGAGACCCCGTTATTGCACAATTAGCTGATACAATAAAGGTAAATAGTGCTATTCAAGTTAGTGCTAATGAGCAAATAGCTGCTTTATTCAATAAAGACGCAATATCAGAAAATACATCTGCCATATTGCTTTTGAAAGAGCAGATCGAAAATTTTTCTGGAGTTTTAGCGGGTTTGCAGAATATTAAATTAGCAGATTTAGGTATTAATAATCCTCTTAGAAAAGCAGATGGTGGAGTTATTTATGCTTCTGTTGGTGGTAGCTTAGTTAATTTTAGTCCAAAGGGTACTGATACTGTTCCGGCTATGTTAACCCCCGGAGAGTTTGTCGTCAATGCTAGAGCAACTGCTCAAAATTTATCTTTATTAGAAAGCATTAATAGTGGTAATAGTTTAGTTGGTAATACTGCCATGATGAGTAGTGGTGGTGTGGTTTATCTATCAACGGGTGGTAGAACTCGCAAAGATATAGAAGATAAATTAAAACAAGAAAGAATAGAATCAGACAATATAAATCAAACTATTAGATCCAGAACAGAAGCTTATAAGGCTCCGGATAGCAAAGAAAGAATGGAAGATGAGAAGAAACAAAAAGAATTACTTGATGAAGAAGCTAGATTAATGGGGGGTGATTTTGATAAATTTAGAGAAGTATCAGATAGAAGAATAGCTCACGAAACTGAAATGAGAAGAAAAAGTAGTTCTTATAAAACAGAGGAAGAAAGGAGTCGTCTTGGTAGGATAGAAGTTAATGGTAGTCAGAGATACGCTGCTCAAGCAAATATGGGAGACGAATCTGCAACTACAGATAGAAGTTTACTTAATGATCTAGATTTAGTCGAAAATAGACCCAATGACAGCAATATGGGAAGAATAGGTGTTAATTCTGTTAATAATGCTTTGAGAGATGCTGGTATCCCAGAAAGAGCTCTAGCATTTGGCCCAGGAACTGGATTAGAATTTCATAGCGATGGTATTAATTGGACACAACGTATAGCAGATGAGCAGGCCAAACCCGACTTCGGCGCTAGGGTAAGTCAATACTATATAAAAGAGAAAGAAAAAGAAAGAAAGCTTGCTGAAGAAAGACTAAAGAAAGAGAATGTTCAGTACAATACAAATCCTGTGAAACCTCCAGTTCCAGCAGGAGCGCCAGTACCGGCGGTTCCTCCAGCAGCACCTCCAGCAAAAGCTCCAGCAGCACCAGCACCAGTACCGGCGGTTCCTCCAGCAGCACCTCCAGCAAAAGCTCCAGCAGCACCAGCACCAGTTCCGGCGGCTCCTCCGGCAGCACCAGCGCCTCCAGCAGGAGCACCGGCTCCTCCTGCTCGTCCAAAGGTTTTCAGAAAGCCCAATAATATGGGAGAAATTGGGCTATTCAGAGAAGGATTGGCTCGCGGCATGACTATAGATGAAATTAAAGCTGAAAGACAAAGAAACTTTTTAAAGAAAAAAGGAAAAAGACCGATAGGAGAAAAAGATGCTAGCAAACAAGAACTTGAAGATTTTCGAAAGACAAGAGCAAAAAGATTTAGAGATCAATATAGTGATACTTCAGCGGCGGCTGGAGATTATAGGCCATCATTAGTTCCTGGAGATCCTAGAGCACAGATACCTGGCAAACAAAATCTTGACGATTTTTATAGATTAGACGTTAATGAAGACGGAGTATTATCGGGTAAAGAAAGAACAGCATATTCAGAACTAGATACTGATAAAAATAAAGAAATTAGCACAGATGAATGGCTAGGAAGAGGATTTGATCCTGGAGATGTTCTTCAAAGACATAAATATGGAATTGATATTTATGATGAAAAGAAAACTGCTGCTAGAGCTAGGGAATTATCTGAGGCTATGCCATCTTATGAGGAGAAAGCTGCTAATAATGAGCCAATATTCGATATTGAAGGTAATCCAACCACGTTAGAAGAAAAGAGAAAAGAGCTTGCGACACTACAAGAAACACTAGGATATTATAAAACTCCTAAAAGTCTAATAGCTAGTCAAAGAAATAGAGATGATGCTGTAGCAAGTAGACTTAATGGTAGATCTTGGGTTGTTGATCGAGCTTTACAGAGAATATATTCAGATAGAAGATATTTTGAAGAAAATAGACAAAAGATTCAATCTCAAAATCCTGATGCTGATCCTGATAAAATTTTTAATATGACTGTTGACTCAATTAGAGATCAACAATATGGTATAGGCAGAGATGAAAATTTCTGGAGATCAATAGGAGTTACATCAACACCCAATTCATATAATGAATCTAGTGCATTAAGTCATATTAGAGACAAAGAAGATTTATCAACTAGAGACGATCCAACAGGTCAAAAAACTAGAGATTATATAGATGAATATAAATCGTCGCAATCTGCAAGAGAACAAAGTAACAGAGTAGATAGAGGTAATGGAAGAGATATTGCTGGTCCTGATAGGGCGATAGTTGGTACTCAGGGTCCGGTTGGGAAAATGAATAATCTTATAGATGAACAAGAAAAGGGCAATCCTGCTATAAATGATGCTAGACAAAAAGCATATGAGAAACAGCAAGAAAGACGCAGAGTAGAAGGTGAGCGTCAAATGGCTCTAGACGCTAGAGACAAAGAGCTTGGTATGATCACCAGTGATAGAGGAGGAAATCCGCCCGGATATGATCCAGGATCAGCAGCATCTGCGGGTTTTGAACAACAAAAACAAAGACGAAGAGAACAGATTATAGAATCTCAATATAAGTTTACTAATAAGGATGGAACAGCATCAACAACAGGAACTATTGATAACGTAGACTTTAAGGCTGGAACAGTTAGAATAGCAAAGATTGATCCAAAAACAGGTATGCCTATTACTAGGAAAATACCAATATATGGTAATGGAGAGGTAACAAAGAAACAATTAGAAGCCCAAGGAAGAGATCCTGAAAAGTTTGTTACAGGATATAAAGAAGAACAAATCTATACAACGGTACCTCTTGATCAATTAAGCGATCAGTCCAGAACTAAAGTTAGAGCACATGCTTTAGAAAAAGAAGTAGATAAAGCTAAAACTGGTGAAAATTTCTTAATAGGTAATGATAGTGGCAAACAGATATCTGGCAGAATATATAGTGTAAATGAAAAATCGGGATCTGCTGTTATTCAAAGAGCTAATGGAACAAGGTTCACTGTGCCTCTTGATAAGTTGGCTCCTCAATCTAGAAATATAGCTCTTGAACAGTCTAGAAATGATTCAACAATATCGCAGCTAGAACATAATGAAACTCTTAAAGGTATTAGTGAACAGGTTTCCGCAGATATTAATGCCTCACTACCTTCTCCACCGATTCCTCTGCCAGAAGTTATACCTACTATTGAAGATCCAATGAAACAACTTGCTATGGAGCAAGATAAGCTTGACGCATTACCAGTTATGCCTCCAGAACCCAAAAAGTCTGGGGCTAGAGTTGATCCTATAACTGGTAGAGTATTGGATGCACAAAAAGCAACAACTGCTGGTGGTCCTAGTAGAGCACAATTTTTTAATGGAAATGCAGATAATGCAAAACAAGAAGCTATTGATATCAAAGAACAACAAGCAACAATAGCTATCGAAAGAGAAAAGTCGGAAAAAAGATTTCAAGAACTTAGATCAAGAGCAATAGGTCAGAGTAAATATGATAGATCTTGGCTAGGGGAATATTGGCCAAAAGAATGGGGAGGAGCTGAAAAGCCAAAGAAGAGATTAACAGCAAAAGAATATGAAGAATTAGGAACATATGAAGCCGAGAGAGGAATTCCATTTGGAGATAGAAGAGGATCAACCGTATCAGCTAATACCATTAGAAGAGAAACTTTAACTATTAATCAGATGAGTCAATTGGATAAACAGAGTCTTCAAGATACTAAAAAGAAATTAGAGATAGCGAGAGACTCAGAAGGTGGAGAAGCTGTTGGATTGGCTGCTCAAAGAGCAATAGTTCCATTATTAGCTGGTACAGCGGCCATTGCTGGTGCGCCTATTATCTTACCAGCTCTAGGAGTAACTGGCCTTGCTGCTGCTGGACTTACCATACTTGGAGGAGTTACTGCTAGTTTGACTGCTAATGCATTACAAGACGTGGCATTAGAAGGTACAGATTTTGATAAAAGACAAAAAGAATTAGCACAAAAAAGACCAAGGGAAACTGCTGTTGGATCATTATTGACTGGATTATTAACTGGCAATCCATTTACTGGATCTTCTACTATTGTTAGATCTTTATTAACAAGAACTGTTAGTGGGTCTACGGAAGCAGCAATAGGAGCTGGTGTTAGAGGAGCAACTAATCGCGGAGATTTTGGTACTGGTCAAGATGCTTTAATGGATTTTATTTCTGGATTTATTCTTCCATCATCTAATTTTGGAGGTAAGGGAACCAAAAATTATGCTCGTCCAGAAGGACCAGCAAAGCCAACATCTTTCAACGATATTGCACAAGAATTAAGATTTGAAGACTTTAATCGTATCATGGACAGAAACGATAGATTAGCTGCAATAGAGAAAAAAAATCAAATAAAAGATAATAAAACACAAATTAGAGATGCTCAAGAAAGAGTAGCAGAAGCTAGAGAGGCTCAAAGAGATCAGAGTATTTTTGAATTCATGAGTCCTATTCTTCATTTGGTACCTAATAATGGTTTTGGCATACCTGGAATGAAGGGTGCTCGTATTCCCATGAGCGAAAGCTCTAGTCCAATTATGAGGGGGATATCCAGCTTATTATCTGGGATCGATAGTGAGTTTAAATCAGCAGGTGCTGCTTCACAGACAAAAGCACAGATAGATAAAGTTATTGCTGAAAATCCTTATCTTAATAAAACTCAGCTTGCGGAAAAATTGGTTAAAGATGGAATTGATCCAGCGATAGCTGAAAAAACAGCAACAGCAAGGAACAACAAATTCTTATCAGATCTTGCTATTGAAAAAGAGGCAAGAAAAGCAGAAGCTAAAGCACGATTTAGTGCTGAATATAAGGAAAAAACCAAAGATATTAAGGATCCTAAAGAACGAGCTAAAATTAGAGCTGAAATTAACGAAAAATTAAATAAAGAAGCATCATCTATCAGGTCTGATATTTTTGATAGAACAAAAGCAAATGAGGCTGGAATAAGCGTCACTGAATATAGACAACAAAAAATAGATGCTGCTAATGCTAAAGAGCAGGCAGAAGTTGATAAATTGATGGGTGGTATGTTTGAAGGCTCTTCATCAAGTAAACCAATTAGCACCACAGGAAAGCCCGATGATTATACCACAGAAGCTTGGGCAAATTTAACTCCACAACAGCAACAAACTGTTATAAATACCAGATCAAACACAAATAATGTGGAAACAGCTAATCCTGCCGTTAGTGCTGCTGAAGAAGCTGCTGGTTCTATTAAGCCGGTTGAAGTTGAAGCCAGGAGTCCCAAAGATTTATTAGAAAGAGCAAAAGACGACCCGACCGGTATGAAACAGGGTTTGTATAATACAGAAGTTCGCGCGGGCTCATATGAAGATACGGGTACTATGCTTAGGTGGTTTAAACCAAAAGAAGTATCTTCTGACTATAGAGAGCCAATAAATACTGGATACAAGCCGAGATTTGCCGTACAGGCCGGTCAAATGGACGAAATGATATCTCGTATGGCAGCAGATCCAGAATTAGCACAGATGCTTGGTCCGTTTGGTTTCAAGCAGCACTCATTTGAAGATTCTGTATCGGGTAGGGATAAAAGATTCTTAGTAGCATATGGTAAAAAGGGTACTGCTGAAGAAGCTATTGCTATAACTAAACGTATGGAAGCATTGGGTGATGATATTCTTTTTGCTGGCGGAGCAAAGGATTATGGAGACACAGTCTCTTTAGGGAAATTTGGAACCACAAGGTATGATCCTAATATTGATGGGGGACTTGATACAATTGATACTCAAAAGTTAACCTCGGCATTAAAAGATTTGCGTAAAAGATGGCTTGCTAAAAGAAAACAAGAAGGTACCGATAAAACTTATGATCCTAGATTTGATAATTTTGAAGTTCCTCTAATGTCGAGCCTTAGAACCAAGGGAGGGATAGTCAGCGAGATACATACAGCTCTGTACAAGGCAGGCAAATTGGGTCCTTCGAAAATGATGGATGAATTTTATAGAGATTATCCTGATTTATTTCCAACTTACAAAGGAGATATTAGCTATACTGATAAGGGTGGTCCAGAAGCCGGTGCAATTCCACAACAAAAAGCATCAGTAGACCAAGCAACCAAAAAGGCAACAGAAACACCAGTCAATCCTTCTTCAATATCAAGAGTTGATCAACTAGCTTCTGCTGGATTTGGAGTAATTAGTGGAGACCAAGAGGTAGAAAGTGTGATAAGGTCAGCAAGAAGAGGATTTTCTTCGGATCAACCAGGTAAACCAGCAGCATTATTAACTTCAGCAGAAACATATGACAAGTATAAAGATCAATTATTAGAATTAGAACAATCAGGCAAGTTAAAAATAGGAAGAAGCGCAGGATTTGTCAAAGGTCAGCCAAATATGTTTGTAGGAAAGCCAGAAAATGTGGACATTCTTACAAAAACTTTTGATGCTGAAGTAGAGAGAAGACGAACAAATGGAACAGCAGCATCAGAAGAGTTCCATGATACGGTAGGGAAAGCATTAGGATATAGTAAAGATAGTAGAGAACTATATAGATTAAGAAAAGATTGGGATAAAGCAGGATTAGATATAAATATTATTCAAGATAGATTAAGAAAAGGCGATAAAGCTTCTGATATGATATCTGAGATCAATGGACTTTCACGAGCAACAAAATCATCAGAAGAAATGTCATCATTTTCAACAAGGATTTCGGATTTTGAAAAATCTTTGGATGATCTAATAAACCCTCCTATAAAACCAGCTTCATCTCCTGAAGTTGTAGCTGCTGGAAGAGTATCGTCAGAAAAGTTGGAACAAAAAAGAAGAGCCTCCAACCCAGAGCTTGCAGCAGTAAAGGATAGATTTAATAAATCGTGGAAGAAAGCAAAGGCAGCTGGTGATACTGAAGAGATGGCAAGAATAAAGAATGCTGCTGATGCCGAATATCGAACGCTTCTAGAAAAAAAACAGCAATCAAAAAGCACAAGAATGCTATTAACAGGATTGGGTATGGCTGCTCCTATTGGCGGTACTATTGGATATGGTTTATACAATCTATTATCAGGATCTGTCACCCCTAAAGATGTTGTTGGCGAAGAAAATACAGAAGGTACGGCAAAAATGCCGATGTTCGATGCTACAAATAATAATGCAGCACCAATGCCGAACATAGATGCTACAAACAACAATGCTGCTAAAATGCCAGTTATTGATCCTGATAAAAAGAAACGAAAGAATTGGAAAACTCCTAGTGGAGGAACTGGATATGCTACTGGAGGTTTAGTATATGCTAGTAATGGGGCTTTTATAAATGCTCAACCAATGGGGACCGACACCGTTCCAGCAATGTTAACTCCTGGCGAATTTGTTATCAATCGCCAAGCCGCCCAACAACATATGCCAATGTTACAAGCTATTAATAGTGGAGCTTATAGTCAAGGTGGAGTGGTAAAATATTTGGCCGAAGGAGGTATGGTTGCTCCTATGGTTGCTCCTCCTATGGTAATGCCAATACATCTATCTGATGGTGGCTCAGTATCCCCCCAATACTTTGCAAAAGGAGGAAATGTAAATAGTGGTAATATGACATTGGATGCAAAAGAATTTAAAGCAGCTATGCAGGAATTTAGAAGTATAACTAATCAATTTGGTGAACATGCAAGCAATTTCCCTGGACAGCTTGCTGTTTCTCAAAGTGTAACACAAACACATCATCATACTGGTCTTGGAGAAATGGGTCAACAGTTACTTGCTCAGGCAGCGGCAAACTCTCAGGTTATTTCTAACAATACTTCATCGACACTTGTCTATGGTTTACATAAAAATAGCGAGGCTCAAATTACAGCAGGAAATCCAGATGCAATTATGGGTCGCGTTGGTCATACGGCTTAATATGGGTGTATAATAATTATAGTAAAGAATGGAAACAAATATGATTAATTCTCCGATAAAAATTCTAGACAACTCAGGTTGTTCTTTTACTAGTGAAAATGGTCAAATTATATTGGGCCAACCAGTTAATGGCTTTAGGTCAATAGGATATTCTGATCTGGGATCGACCATATCTTATCTTTGTAAGAATAAAGATAATTATGAAGTTGGAATAGGTAAAGTTATTAATATTGGCTCTAAAATAGTAATTGATCGCATTAAGGTTTTACAGTCATCAAATAATAATCAACCTATAAATTTTAATAAGGACAGTAGTAATACTATTTATTCATTTGCTAACTCTTACAATTTTAAAACTGCCTTCAATAATTTTATCAGCAGAGATGATGACTTCCATATCGACCCAGTACATGCAACATATTATGTTGATCTTTCTAAAAAAGATTTATCTGCTTTCTTGCCATCAGTAGTTGATAATCAAAGTTTATGCCTAGAATTCAAAACTACTAATGGATCTAATAATTTATCTATTAAAGATACTTATGGTAAAGAATTACTAGTACTATCTGCAAATAGATATTCTAAATTGATTTGCACTGGCGAGGATTGGGTAGAACTAAAGGACGAATCTTCGTCGTTTGATTCTCAAAGCTTTACGTCTTTATCCTATGAGGCATCCTTACCATATGAATCATTTCAATATAATCATAGCGGATCATTAACTGGCTCTAGTCTTTATGCTGGTTTAAATAATAAACTCTTACTTGGATCATCTGTAGAAGAAGAAGCTTATGCTATATTTCCAACCACAGGAACAGATAGCACCATATTTAATAATTTGAGTACAAGTTCTGATTTTATAGTTAGAGGTAGTGGAGATAAAAGTTTATGGTTTTTGCATACTGGAAAAGTTGGAATAAATGTTCCGACAACAGCACTACCAGAATCTTTATCAACTCTTCATATAGTTAATACTATTTGTGGAGAAGGTATTAGATTAGAAAATAGAAATCAATGTTCGCCATCAAATATCACTCTTTATAATAAACCACAGCAATTACCTGATGCTGGTTCAATAATAGGCACTATTAACTTGTCTGGTAAAAATTCTATTAATAGTCAGATCGAATTTTCTCAAATTATATCAAGAGCAATATCTTCGACAGCAAATGCAACAAGTGGAGAATTCGCTGTTGTTGTTAATAGAGCTAATACTCAAGTAGAGGTTTTAACAGCTAATCATCAACAAACAAATATTATTGCTGGATCTAATAGAATAAGAGTATCAAATATTGGTATAGATTTAATTGGAGATGTTAATATATCATCATTAAAATGGACCCCACCTTCTTCTAGTGGCCAAATACTAACTTGTGACAGTAACGGTAATTTAATTTTGACAAATCCTAGTGACACAGCTATAATAAGTTTATTGGATGGCGAAGTTGTTGTATTTACTGGAGTATGTTCATAATGAAACTTAAAAGAGACATATCATCAAGTTCCTCACCAGCATCAGATCAGGTAGAGGTTGGCGAATTAGTCATTAATGCTAATACTGGAATATTATATACCAAAAAGGTTGATGGAACCATAGTTAAATGGGTTCCAAACCAATTATGTGATACAACTTATGGTAATGGTATGTCAGCTCTACCAATTATCTCTTTTGAAAACATTGCTTCGGTATGCTGCAATGGTGGAGCAGTAACTATTATTGTTAATAATCTGATTTATGACGATAGATATAGATTAACTATTACTGATTTAAATCCTTCAGCTAATGTTATTGTTAGCTCTTACTCTTCTGAGTTATTACCAGCTAATAGTTCTCAAAGATCTATTACTTTGAATTTAAATATACCTTCTGATACATCGATAGTAATTCTGAAAATAAGTATTTCTAAAATAGTTACAATAGATACTATAGATACAGATATACTACTATCAGAAAGTATTCTAAACACCACCTGTAATAATTGTTAGGATAAATATGTCTACTAGTAAAACTTATTCTGGAAATGAATGTGGTAGTGGAGTACTAGTATCCTTTGATGGCGTTAAATTAAATATTGGTGAAAACTATACTGTAGTTTTTAGTTGTGTTAGCAGGATGCCAGAAGGAGCATATCAGATAATACCTACTGGGTTCAATATCAGACCATCAAATAGCAATAACACATTATCAGCTATTTTTTCTGCTAACAATGCATATACTATGTATAACAGCAGTTCAAATATAATTAAATTATCAATTTTTGATAATAATAATTCTGAAGTACATAGAGATTATACAGCTATTTATTGTGGTAATTTATCACAAGACCCAGTAATGCCATCGGTAACACCTACTCCTACTGCAACCTCAACTCCACGACCAACAAAAACTCCAGCTATAACTCCAACGCCTTCTATAACACCAACAAATACAGTTACAGTCACTCCATCAAGAACGCCACCGCTAGGATTTTCTGCATTATTTCCTCAGTTGGTAACAAGGATGAATAATTGCGGCGAAGTTACAATATATGGAACGGCCAAAGGCAAAATAGGTCAATCTTATACTTATCATTTTAGTACAGATATGAATCAAGGAATAGAATTTTCTAATCCTACTGGAATTATAACTATTAGTAATAGTAGTTTATCTCATGATATTTATACTAGCGTAACTATGAAAAATCCTTGTGAAAATTATTCTATAAAATTTGGTATATCAAATGGCCAAAAAACCGTAGAGTCTATAGGCTTTTTTGTCTGCGGAAATTGTCCATAAGCTTTATATATAGTGTATTTCATCTTATAGTACTGGAATTTTAGGAAATATTTATGTCAACACCAGCAACAATCACTTTCGATTTTTCTTATTATCTACCCGGACAAGGAACAGGTCTGGGGATATATAAGCTACCGGCCGGACAATGCATAAATAACAACTTTATCCTATCGGTCATATGCGATAACTTAATTCCTGGAAATAGCTATCAGATAACTTATCAAATATTGAATCCAAACTCAAATCCAGGAAATAGAGTCAATATATTCAATCCTGCAGTAGAGTCTATCTATGCATCATTTTCAACACAAACATTTGCAACTCTTGTTGATTTAGATGTTGCTGGAGACTATGTTCTACAAGCAACTTTATATGATCAAGAAAATGATGTTAGATCTTCTGCTATGTGCACATTAAAGTGTGGAGATGATATAGTCCCATCACCTTCTCCTACACAAACTCCTACACTAACACCAAGTGCATTTTCTAGACAAAATAGGGTTATTGTCGAGCTTGTTGATCCTGGATATACTACCATCAATGATGGTATCATAGTTCTACCTTCTGGTACTACAGAATTTCCTTTGGTTGGTTTAGCTAAAAATACAATTATAGGCTATAAATATAACTACGAATTTTTTGATGTTCCGCCTAATTCCGTATCATTTGAAAAGAAAAGTGGCGAATTCTTTTCTGGAGAAAGCACCCAAAACTTTAATAGTAAAATAACATTTCCCAACAACGAAGGAAAGTTCATCTACCTGTACGCATCTGTAACAGATTCTGAAAATAATATAACAAAATTAAGCGATCCAATATTATTTAAACATATTAGTACAACAATGAATGATATTAATTTGCCATCAGGAATTGATTTGGCAATAGGTGCTCCTGCTTTTAGAAGTTGTGCATTAAGGGGATTAACTAATGATTCGATATCTGATATCAGTGGAGGAAAAGGATTCAGAATTGGAGATAAGTTGTCACCGAATGGCGGTGGAGGCTATGGTGCTTCATTGACGGTTGTGGCAGGAGGAATAACTACTGATTCATTCACTGCTTTTAGTGGTGGAAATGGATATAATATAGGAGACTATATTTCTGTTACAGGTGGTGGTGGTGTTGGTGGACTAATACAAATTACTAGCGGTGGCTTAACAAACGATTCTGTAAACATAAATACAATCGGTGGATGTACTGGATTTTCAATTGGAGACTTGTTAACAACTACTGGCGGTGGAGGTAAAGATGCTGTTCTAGAAGTTACTAACACTGGTGCTGGTGGGACAATAACGAGTATAAATGTTCTTAATCCAGGACATGGATATACTTATGCTCCTAATGGTCTAGTATCTTTGAATAGCTCAGGATCTTGTACTAATATTGTTTTTAATGCTGATAATTTTACTATTCCTGCTGCTGGAGGAATATCTAGTGATTCGATAAAATTACAAGGAGGTACAGGATATAATATAGGAGAAATAGTTGATATAATTGGTGGTGGTGGTTCAGGAGCTCAAGTAAAGATTACGTCTGGTTCTATTACTAAAGAAACTATTGATGGAACATTACCCGCTGGATCTGGATTTACTGTTGGAGATCTATTAACAACAACAGGAGGAGACGGAAGTGATGTTGTTATTAGAGTTACAGAAATTAACGAACTTACAGGAGCCATAACTGATTGGGAAGTAATAAATGGTGGTTATGGATTTACTGTTCCTCCCACAGCATTATCGGTATTAAAATGCTCTTCTGAAAATTGTTCACAACCGGCAATATCTGCAAATTCCGATAATTTTGGTATTCCTGCTGCTGGATCAATTACTAAGTCTTCTATCTCTAGTTTTATTAATACTGGTACTGGTTATGATGTTGGAGACACTTTATTAATTACAGGAGGCAATGGAACTGGAGCAACCATAGAAATTCTATCTGTCGATGGTTCAGGAAAAATATTAGATTTTGTTATAACTTCAGGAGGCTCAGGATATACTTCCATCCCCATAGTATTAAATAGTTCTGGTGGTGTTGTCACTAATACTCCAGCTTTTGATACTTCTAAGTTTACTAAAACTAGTTTTGCTATTATTGATGCTGGATCAGGTTACTATAATGCTCCTTCGCAATTTAGTTCAGATGGAGATGGCGCTGGTTTAGTCGCTACTTTTAACTCTAATAATTTTACAGATCCTAGTTTCACCGTTATTAACTCTGGTAGCGGATATACAGGAGCTCCTACTGGATTACAATCATTAACAGGAGATGGACAAGGAGTATCTGCTTCCTTCAACAATGATCATTTTACTATTCCTGCTCTTGGAGGAATAACGTCGGAATCGATTACTGTTTCTGGTGGTAATCATTACAATATAGGAGAAACATTAAATGTTGTTGGTGGTAGAGGCTCTGGAGCTCAGATAAAAATAGTTTCGGGATCAATGACTCTTAGTTCTATAACATCATTAACCGGAGGCTACGGATATGCTCCAAATGACTTGTTAACAACAACCGGTGGTGGTGGTTCTGATGTTGTTATTAAAATATTAACTGTTGATTCATATGGTGATATTTTAACATACGAAGTTCTAAATGGGGGTTATGGTTTCACTAGTGCTCCAACAGGACTAGTAACATTAACAGGAAATGGAACAGCAGCAACATTAGTTGCTAATTCTAATAATTTTGCTATTTCAAAAGAAAATGGAATAACAAATAGTTCTATATCATCGCTCATAGGAACTAATACTACAGTTGTTGTTGCTGGAGATATTATTTCTTTAACTGGTGGCGGAGGTACTGGGGCCGAGATACTTGTTACTTCGGTGGATCAATCCGGAGTTATCATATCATATATTGTAATAAATTCTGGATCAGGATATAAAACTGCTCCATCTCTAGTAGATCACAATGAAATTCCATTAACAACAGGTATAGTATTTGATATAAATCAATTTACGGATAAACCATATGTTGTAGTTAATGCTGGATCAGGATATTCTTCATATCCACCATCAATAGTTTCTTCTAATGGAGACGGAAGTGGAGCATCTATAAATTCAGATCCAAATAAATTTTCTCAATTAGCTGTAAATATCACAGATCCTGGGAGTGGATATCTCGACTCTCCGATATCCGTTACTGTTTTAACTGGATATGGAGATGTAAATAATTTAAATAGTAAATTTAATGCTGAAAATTTTGTAGAGATTATCGGAGTATTACCTAGTCCAACACCAACATCTAGTATCACTCCAACTCCGACCATATCTCAACCAGTACCTTGTAACGATCTACAGAGTGCTGGCGGGCAAAATCCAATATACATATTGAATGTGGTCATACCAGCAGTATCCGGACAAAACTATATCGTAGTTGATAATGTACCAACAACAGCTTTGCAATATTCTATATTGAGATCAGATGGATTAGACGAAGATACACACGCAGTATCTGTAGAAGATTATTTCAGAAGCATAGATGATACTGCTGGTTTTAAGAAAATAACATTGAATAATAATATTATCGAGAATATTCCTATTGAAACAGAAGTAACTCTTTATACTGTAGATACAAGAGTGATTCAGACATCATTTTGGCCTGGAACTATGACATTCTATTATGAAGCTTATACTATTCCTGATAGATTCAAGGTTATAGGTATTCCTGTCGATAAGACAAAACCAGAAGTATTACTATTTGATAGTGGTTTTAGGGGAAGTAGCCCTTGCGGTTATGCAACAGGTTTGAGTGGTACTGGAGCTGGTAGTTATCAGATAGAGAAACCAGACGGAATGATATATATTAAGGTTGTAGTTGAGGCTCCATGCGCATCAACTGCTTGGACTTATTTATTGACTTGTCCAGTAAGAACATACCCTTTTACTAGTCCAACCCCAACTCCGACACCGACTATCACAGTAACAAAAACTAATACTTTGACTCCAACTCCAACTAGAACCCCAATCTGAGTATAATATATGAGCAATAATTATCTATTACTTAAAGTATCAGCCGTAGAACACGTATCGCCTAGCGAACCATGCAGAATAGTAGAAGATATATTGACAATTATATGTAATGAAAATACTGTAGGACAACAGCCTTCACCAACACCGGCCACTACCCCAACACCAACCCCAACACCTCTATCAACTTTTGATACAAGCATAACTATAGCTGGTACAAATAATACTATTGGAACATATAGCTCTGATGGATTAACATTTACTTGCACGGGTGGTGCAACTCTCAACTTCAATAAGAAGGCAGCCTCAGCTACTATTGGAATTTCCTCTATAAGAAAAGGAAATATTCAGAATTCCGTAGAAATTGCCAGAATAGTATTTGTTGATTCTTATTTAAATACACAATACAGACTTAGTATTGGGGGAATAAACTATTCAGGAGTATTCACTAACGACACGACATACTTCGCATAAGGATATAGTTAATGGGATTAATCATAAATAAAAAATTTCAACTTATAGAATATTTAGGTACTACAAGACCCATATCAGAACTTACAAGTACATCTAATATCGATTATATCTTATCTATTAATACTGATGGATCATCTTTTCTCTCCTGGTCTTCTTCATCAATATTTAATTCTCTTTCTACTATCACTAATGGCAGTGGATATCTCATAGTTAGCAAATTAAATAATCCGAACTATTCATTGTATAGCGAAGTAGACTCTGGAAAGAACACAACCAGTAAAAGATTAACAAAAACTTTAGAGATAGCTTCATTTACATCAAGTGCTAACTCTTCACTGATATCATCAATATCTTCAATATCTAATATAGATCAAATTTTTGGTTTTAGTAATGATGGTCTAAATCCATTATCCTGGTCTAAAAATTCTACTATGAATAGTCTAATATCTTTACAAAATGGTGTTTCATATCTAGTACAAAGTAATTCTGTTCCTTATGATCTTTGGTCTTTTTTACCTCCTTCACCGACACCGGCGGTAACATCAACGCCAACACTAACGCCAACAGTAACCACAAGCATTACTCCAACAGCAACGCCAGCAAATACTTCTACCCCAGTAGTAACGGCTACACCAACCATCACCCCTTCACATACGCCAATGCCGCAAGATGCAGCATTTGGAGCTGCGTTTGATCAACAAGTATACAATATACCAATAAGAGATAATAACTCCAATAATTCTTATCTTGTATCAGTATCCATTAATGGTCAAGCTAATAAAAACTATTCTTATCTTTTTGACTCAGAATCAGACACTGCTAATCTTATATTTGACAATAAGAGTGGAATTTTATCATTAAATCCGAATAGTTCAAATACATCATATATTGGCAAAGTATTTTCTAATTTATCTATACAGGCAGAAACTGGCCAAGCTATAGTCAAATGTACTTTAACTGATGAAAATCTTAATTCTATAGATGCTTTAGCCATAGTTATTTTAGACGAATAGTGTATATATTAATAACCATGGGATACTAACTTATGCCTACTACTAGCATTAATTTTAATTTAGACTATTATTCTCCTCAAAAACCCAGAGATAATATCATTGTATTGGCCTATAAAAACTGCGAGTGCAGAGAAATTATAGTCTCGTTAGATATTAATAATCTTATTATTGGTCAATCATACTCCATCAACTACTCCACTTTGAATAATACTGCTTCATTTTCTCCAACAAATCAAATTATTAGAGCTAGTGCCAATTCTCAAAAGCTATCTACTCTAATGAGAATTGATCCAACAAAAATTCATATAGTTAAAGCAGAGATTAGTGGCATAAATATTACAGCATCTCAGATGTGTGTTGTCAAATGTGGTACTCTTAGTGATTGTGAAGTAAATGATGGATCTGATATAGTTTTAAGCGTATATAATAATTGGGAATATAAAGTTGATCAATTACCTATTTTTAAGTTTATTCCATATAGCAATCAGTATAGAGATACTGTTATATCTATAGGTAATATACAAGAGATATCTTCAAAAATAGGCTTATTAAAGTCAATTTCACCACTGATTAATACTTCTTCGGATGTCAAAATTCTAGGTGTAAAAATTGGCACATTGGTATATTTATCTAATTTTATTAACCAAAGTATTAGTGTTACAAGCAATAATCAAAAGTACGATTCCTCTATAGATCAGGGTGTATTAGATCTTACATAACCAATAAAACCATCAATACGAGGGTAAAATGATCATTGATTCTCAATTTACAATTACGCGCTACGATGGTAAGGCTAATTTACCCTTAAGCTCATCTACTCCGGCAGGAATTACTAGTGGATCAATAGAGGAGTCAAAATATAAAAGATTTATAGATAGTGTTAAGGCTATTTATGGATCACAAAGAGAAGATAGTAGCATCCCCGTTTTCTTTAAAAATTCTGATAATACCATATCGACAGCATCTACTTTGACCGAATTAGAATCTAGCCACTCGTACTATGTTATTTCCCATATGGTACATCCGGTTAGTGGAACAAGAATAATATTCCCTTATTCTGCCCCAACTATTAGTGGATCACTTAGTAGTAGTGTTGATAAAGTATCTGTTAATTTTGACATGGCCGATATCACATACATAGCAGACTCTGCTTGCTCTAATCCACTACCAATAATAGCTACTGTTAGAGATGCTGAAAATGGTTATCCGTATACTTATTCGATAAGTGCTGTTGGCGCTGGTGGAGTTCCATCAGTATCGCCACAATCTGGAACTATAATCAGTAATAATAACTTACCAGCAACTATACCACTAACAGTACTATTTAATGATACAAATAATATAATCCTAAATATTAACTTATTCAAAGATAATAATTTAGTCTGTGGTGACTCAATAGCTTTCATATGCGGAGATCAAGTTCTTGGCGGAAGATTATTTACACCACTATCTATACCATCGGCTGATATTCAGAACGCCATATCAGAACAATCAATTTCAGTTAATCCTGATTCAACATATTCTACTGCACGTAAGCCAAACATTAGTATAATTGGAAGAGATAAAATAACAAGATTAACAGATTCTGATTTAGAGAACGCCATCCCAATCAACGTATCTGTATCAAATACAAAAAGAGATAATTACGAATATACATATAGATTCAGAGTCAGTAGTGATACTGGTAGCCCGATGATGGTTCCAAGCTCAGGATCTCTATATACAGTAAATAGTCTTGGTGATTGTTTATCAATGCTATCAATGGATACTGCAAAAAATGTTATTGTTAATGTTGATTTGCTAGATAAGAATGTTGTTCTAGATACTGATTCTGTCCATCTTATCTATAATCAAGCAAATAATCATACAGATTATTCCACATATGTTAATTGCCCAATAATAGATGACGCTAATAGCACAATCGCTCTTAATACTCAAAATGTCAATAGTACAACCATATCCACAACAATCTCAGACTTAACTATTGGTAGAAAATATAATTACTCTTTTGAATCAGTTTCCTCAAACTGGCCATGTAATATATATCCAAGAAGTGGATCTTTTTATCCTGATACTACTGCTGTTACTATTGCTAATATGTTTTATTTTGATAATGATCTTAGTTGTGATGACTGCTTTGAATATAATGATACCGGAGTAGCTTTCTCTGAGAATATCAAGAATACAAAATTCAATATCTTAAAATTAACAGTCTATCCAGAAGATCCAGGATGTTCTGCTGGGACCAATAAACTTATCAATATATATTGCAATGATTGTTTATTACAACCAACTCCTACTCCAACCTTAACAAGAACAGCAGCTGTAACACCTACTATTTCAGTAACTCCAACAGTAACAGCAACTCCAGCAGTAACTCAAACTGCGACCCCTTCTCCAACACCATCACCAGCTTATGATACAACTTTATCTATAACTGTTAATACTACTACTGCTGGAGAATCTTCTGATGGAGTAACATTCAAAGGCAGTGTTGGGGACGTATTCTCTTTTAATGCATTATCACCAGATGATATGCCTCAAATTATGAGATTGATTGTTAATAGTGTACAAGTGGCTCAAGTGACTTTCTCCAATAGCACCTATGTTGATGAGCCATTCGTTTTCACTAAAGCATCACTCAACAATAAGAGATACTATGGAGTATTTAAAGCTGGCGATGTTATATTGGGATAATGTTTTAATTTTACAGAATACTCCTCTTTATGACCATTGAGGAATAACAATCATTTAAATAAGATCTTAGGACTAAAGATATAAAATATTATGAATATGATCAATGGTAATAGCATTAATATCACAAAACAGCTATCTTTTATAGAATATTTAGGAGATAATCTATCTTTAGATAGTCTTGATAATAATGTTAAATCAGAAATATCTACTATTTTTACAGTTGGTGAAGACGGAGATCATTATGTCTATTATCAACCTAGTGGTATTTTTAATAGTCTTACAAGTTTAGAAACAAATAAAAACTACATAATAGTAAGCTCACAAAAATATCCTGAGTATTCTTTTGGGCCAGTAACAGCAGACGTTCTACCAACATCTTCTATAATACTACAAAATAAAATTTCATTAGTAACATATAAGAATACAGAAAATTTAAATATTACAAGCAGAACATTTCCTTTTATAGAAAAAATTTATGGAGTTAGTAGTAATGGTTCTTCTTTTATTTCATGGACTAAAGATAGTCAGTTTAATACTTTAACCTATCTATCTCCTAATAAAATGTATTTGATCATTACTAATGGTACTCCTTTCGTTCTATGGGAAAAACCACCGGTTATGGCTGGTTTTAATGCTGTTAATTACAACAATACTGGAGGATGGAATGCTCAAACAGGCAATGTAACCGTTGTTGGAACTAATGGTGGTGCTAGCCATTACGGTTGTTATGATATGAATGGAAATGTTGATGAGTGGACTGATAATATTCTTAATAATTTTTCCAGAAGCTTTAGAGGAGGAAATTGGTCTTCATCATCTTCCAGTTTAGCTAAAAGTGCTCGAACAATATACTCTCCTTCTGGATCTTTGAATACTTTAGGATTTAGATTAGCTTCTTGGTCAAATCCTTCAAATTATAATTTTTTTATCCCGATATTAGACGAGGACAATGAACCAGATGCTGTTACAGGATATGGGTCTGTACCATATCAGTATATGATACAAAAATATACTGTAACAAATGATCAGTATGTTGATTTTTTAAATGCTACGGCAGTAGTAGATACTTATGGACTATACGATACTGCTACAATTAATGATATTAGAGCCGGAATAATCAGAACTGGATCTAATGGTTCGTATTCTTACTATAGTAAGCCATGTATGGGAAATAAACCAGTTGTTTATGTCAGCTGGTATAATGCCGCAAGATACGCTAACTGGCTCCATAACGGCAAAATAGTATCAGGAGCACCAACTGCCAACAGCACAGAAACTGGTGCATACGATATATATGGAGCAAATCAAGGAATCATACCAAAAAATAATGGCGCTAAATATTGGATTCCAACAGAAGATGAGTGGGTTAAGGCAGCATACTATAAAAATCCAAGCTATTTCAATTATGCAACTCAGAGTAATAGTACTCCAGTATCGATTAGTGCTGGATCTTGTGGTAGTGGTCCGTATTGTGCTTACAATGCCGATAATGTTTGTACTCCAACAATAACAGTAAGTCCTACTAATACTCCAACACTTACTAGAACTCCAGTAATTACAAATTCACCAACGGCTACGCCAACACAAACAATATCATCAACTGTTACAGTAACACCAACCTTAACAATAAGCCCTACGCTAACTCAAACTCCTACGCCAACTGTTACGCTAACTCAAACTATAACACCAACTCAAACCATAACACCAACCGAAACTCTTACTCCAACAGTAACGGCAACTCCAACAAATACTGTAACTCCAACAGTAACAGAGACTTTAACTCCAACTCTAACGCCAACAGAAACACTAACACCAACGCTAACTCCAACAAATACTCTAACTCCAACTCTCACCCCAACAGAAACTCCAACATTAACGCCTAGTACAACAGCAACTCCGACTTTAACCATAACTGTTACAGAAACCACGACCTTAACTCCAACACCTACAGAAACAACAACACCGACTCCTACATTAACATTAAGTCCAACAGTAACTCCTAGCATTACAGAAACTCCAACTGTTACTCCAACTTCAACAGTAACGCCAACAGCGACTCAGGTAGTATTTCCTACTTTGGCATATAAGAACTTACAAAGTCTATATCGTCGTCATAAATTTACAGATATAGGAGTTGGAGGTAATAGTAATTTTATTTACTGTTTAGTTGATTATGATACTTCTTTTCAATCTATATATAAGTTTGACTCATATTCATCTAGTTTAGATGTTCTAGATGCTCTTCATTTACAAAATAGTTCTATGACAATAGCAACATGTCCAATGACAATTGGTGAAGATGAAAGAATCTATCTTGGATCAAATAATAAAATAGGTGTTTATGATTTAGATAATCTTAATTCTGTTATTAGTATATCTGGTTCTCTTGGATCTTTTGGTTTTATTAAGTACGATAGTTCATCTAATCGTTTATATGGTATTATAGGAGGTATGTTAAAGACCTATAGTACATCTACCTCTACTTCTCTTACTGAAATATCTAGCTTAACTTTAGCTGTTGGTACTAATGTCAAAAATATATTAGTCAATTCAACGGATGATAGGCTATATTTGATTACTGATACCTCAATAATTGTTATAGATACTGATGGAAATACCGAAGTAACTTCGATAACTTTACCAGCGGAATTTGGAAGTATTACCAATATTAGCTCTTCTAACTCTTTCCTAGATAATACAAACCATAAACTATATATTCCATTACCAAGTTTTGGAAATGGTCAAGCCTGTTTACTAGTAATTAATACCTCTAATAATACTATAAGCAATACAATATCGTTGCCTGTGGGTATTAACTTTATTCAAGCTAATATTGCTGTTGACGTTGCTCATGACATAGCCTATATCAATTGTAACAATTCTAGTACTAGTAATTCATCCAACAGACTAGTAGGATTAGATATTGCTGCTTCGATAGATAATGACGATATAGGTATACTTACAAAAAATTTCTGTGTTGGAGTTCCAAGATTAGGAACGATCTATCTATCAAATAGATTAGCTCTTGGTGGATATTCTAATACCAACCCATCAATAGTAATATACGACGCTACATAAAATAAGGAAATATTATGCAAACACTAACTTTAACAAAATATATTGTAAATGTATATGGTAATACATCAGTTAATTTAGATAGTATACTATCTGTATTGGATGATAAAAAATATCCTAGAGGAATAATGGAATTATTAGAAAATACAGAGGGTTTAGAAAAAATAGAGATATATAATAAAGAATCAAATGAATTGCTATTGACTACTGTTATTCTATAATAATGTGATCAAATGAAAAATGTAAAAATTTCTAAAAAATATTCATTTATAGAGTATACCGGTTATAATGTGCCGATATCAAATTTAACAAATGAAGCATTAGATAATCTTAGTAAAGTAATTGGAATTAGTGAAGATAATGATCATTTAGTAGAATTTTCTCCAAATGGAAAATTTAATACATTAACTGATTTTGAGACAAATAAAAAATACTTAATTATAGGTAATATAGACAATCCAAACTTTACTCTATATTCTTACTTGGAGACGATCCCTCCTACTATGATACTATCTTTGTCTCTAACAGGAACCTGGGATGCTGGTGGTAGCGGAGCATCAGAAGAAACCGCTTATACAAAAAATTCATGGACTACTACTGAACAACTTAAGGTTACAGCATTAGTTTCAGGAACCATTCATGTATCATGGACATCAGTATCAGCATATGGAGATCCAAATTATGGAGAAGCTTCAATATGGAAAAATACTGGGCCCGATGTTGGTAGTCCTGTAGTGGAACTTCAAATAGGATCGTCTGGTTCTGGATCATATTCTACTCATTTGGATCAAGGACAATATCTAACACTCCTAAGAAGAGATGCTGCATATTGGGATGGCATAAAGGTTTGGTTAACAACATAAATTATATTTCTGGCTAAATTCATTGTACTTGTTGGGTGTATACTATGTTATAGGACAAGGCTAATATTATCAATTCATATGAAATTTTTATCTAATGATAGACAATCTCTGCATCATCACCCAGGCAACGGAAATAGTCAAATATACTGGATTAACCAGTTTAACTATTGATGATGCTCCATTTAAATCTAGGATAAAAAAAGTATTAGGAATATCCTATGATGGACTAGAGATGTATTCTTGGGTACCAGGATCAAGCTTTAATAACCTTCTTAAATTACAGCCTGATAGGTATTATTTAATTTTTAGTGATGCTACTACAGATAATCCTATTATATTAGCTAGGATAACTGGATTCAATACGGCCAACTATAATAATTTTGCAATTTGGAATATTACTGGTCAAGGTAACACAACGTCGGTAGGAACTAATGGCGGACCAAGCTATTATGACTGCTATGATATGGACGGTAATGCTAGTGAATGGAATGATACTATTAGTGGAAACTCTATTAAGAGAGTTTATAGGGGTGGAAACTGGTCAACAACAAGTTCGTCTTCTCTTAAAGATAGAACACTTGCTGATCCATCATATATTTCGGATAAGTTAGGATTTAGACCATGTTCATGTGATTTTGAAAATAATAGATTTGTTGTTATTGAAGATATCAATAATTCTAATGATTCTAATGGATATGGAAGCGTTAGCTATAAGTATGCTATTAGCAAGTATGAAATTACTAACGATGAGTATGTTGATTTTTTAAATAGCACAGCAAAATATGATTATTATAATGCTTATAATCCCCTAATGTCCTCTGATCCTAGAGGAGGAATACAAAGATCAACAAGCTATGGAATATATGATTATATATCAAGATCATATATGGGTAATAAACCGGTAGTTTTTATCAGCTGGTATAATGCAGCAAGATACTGCAACTGGTTACATAACGGAAAACCAAATACTGGATTACAAGATAGATCTACCACAGAAGACGGAGCATATTTTTTGGATGGTGCTAACTATGGAATTTATCCAAAAGAAGATGGGGCAAAATATTGGATACCAACAGAAGATGAGTGGATTAAAGCTGGATATTATAAGGGATATGGTATTAATGAAGGATATTGGACATATGCTACTCAGAGTGATGTAGCACCTGCTTTTATTAGTGCTTTTGCTAATGGCAGTGGTCCTTATTGCTCATATAATCCTGATAATCTTTGTACTCCAACAGTTACTGTAAGTAATACTGCAACAAGCACATTAACTCCAACAGTAACTCCAACGGTTAGTGCAACAGTTACTAAAACAACAACATTGACTCCAACACTAACTCCAACAAAAACATTAACTCCAACATTAACAGCAACTCCAACATTAACAAAAACAATAACGTCAACAGTAACTCCAACAAAAACACCAACAAATACAGTATCACCAACACTAACAAAAACTCCCACAGTAACACCAACAGTCACTCCAACTAAAACATTGACGCCAACTGTTACTCCAACTAAAACATTGACGCCAACTGTTACTCCAACAAAAACATTAACCCCGACATTAACTCCATCGACCTGTCCTGTTGGTAGTGCCGATACATTTAGCAACAATGTTTCATTATTATTACACTTTAATGGATCTAATAATTCACAAGTATTTACTGATAGTAGTTCAAATTCTAGTACAAATACTATTTCTTATGTTGGAGATGCTAAAATATCAACTGATGACTATAGATTTAATAATAGTAGTTTGTATATAGATGGAGTAGGAGACTATTTACAAATACCAGCAAATAGTACTCTTTTTGGTTTTGGCTCAGGAGACTTTACTGTAGAAGCGTGGATTAAAATTATTGCTTATGGAACTTATGATACTCAGCTATTTACAACGACTGGAATATCAACAAATTTTAGCTTTTCAGTTAGAAATAACGGTATTTTGAATTTCTGGAACGGATCAGCTTCTACATCATTCGGGACAACAGCTGTTCCATTAAATCAGTGGACCCACGTAGCATTTTCAAGGGCCGCTGGGCAAATTAGAGCATATATTAATGGTTCAGAGGTCGGGCTCGCGTCAATCCCAACACTTTTATCTAATACTTTACCAGTTTGCATAGGGGCTACTCCAAACTATCCAAATAGCAACACTTGTTATATTGACGAGCTTAGAGTGACTAAGGGGATTGCAAGATATACTACACAGAATTTTACATATCATTGTCCAAGTCCTGACCCATCACCTACCCCTACAAATACATTAACAGCAACTACAACAAAAACACCAACTAATACAAGTACCTTAACGGTAACTCCAACAAAAACCCCCACAGTAACACCAACGCCAACAATAACAAAAACCATAACAGCTACGGCAACTAAAACTCCGACACCAACGGTTACTCCAACCCAACAAGTATTTATTACTCAGCGTTCTACTACGAATCAAAGTCTTGATGTTTCTATAAATGACTTAGGACTTGGTAGTGTTTCTAGTCCTATTGATATTGCGATACTTGGTAGTGATTATATCACAGTTGGTAAAGGATTTCCTGCCATTATACTGACTAACGGTGGATCTATATATCTAAACGATAATATAGATAATCAAAACGGATGGATTCTCGGGCCAGATTTATCGTCATTACCAGGATCTAATTCGGGACCATCATATTATTCTGGAATTTCATCCATAACATATAATCCTATATCTGGTATGCTTATAATTTTGCCTTCAGCAAGAAAGACTAGTAGAGATTATAATGCTTCTGTGCTACCAAGTAATAAATATTATTATAGCTATGATAAAGGATACTCCTGGGAAGTTGGAACCATTCCTTATGGTTTTTGGCAATCGATAGCCTATGGTAATGGAATGTTTGTTGCTGTTGCCTCTCATAGTACTCAGGTAGTTGAAAACTTAACATATCCAGCATTATCGCCACATCTTTATATTACTAGTACAGACGGAATAAACTGGACAGCAAGAACATTACCCTCTCCAACTAGCAGCTACTTTAATACTTATTATGCTGGTTATTCAAGGATTAGTTTTCTTAATAATACCTTTGTGGTTAGTCCGTCGAATAAAGCTATTGTTCCTGGAGGATATTATGTTGGAAATGGAGATTGTGTTCTTTTTAGTTCCGATGGGTTAAATTGGACTAAAAGAAATATTAATGGAATTGGTGGTATGTCCATAACTTATGGAGAGTCAAAATGGATTGCAGTATCTGATTCGATATTTAATAGTGCTTCAGTAAAATATAGCTATGACACTATAAATTGGACTAATGCTAGCCTAGACAGTTCTGCACCAGCATCTAGTTCCATAGCATATGGAGATCATACTTTCATATTTGCTGGATATGGCATTACTGGAGAAAATCGTTATGGAGTAAGTATTGATGGTATTAATTGGAGAATAAAAAATGATTTACCTCTTGGCTGGGGTGGGTACGGTGGTCAAACTTATTATACCAAGATAGTTTATTTAAACAATGGCCGTTTTATGATGTTGGCTAGAGACCCAGAAACCTTCTCTTTTAGCACCAGAGCTTTATCTGTATCATCTTTTATTTTTAGTATTGGAAGTAATTCTGCTAATTTTAGTAATTGTGCTGATTGGGGAGGTAATGACGGAGATCTTACTACTGTTGGAAGTAATGGTGGACCAAGCGCTTACGGAACATATGATCAAAGCGGAAATATCTTTGAGTGGAATGATTTGAATGGTGTTGGTGGCCCAGGAGCATTGAGTCAAGGCGTTTATCGTCAATTAAGAGGTGGTGCTTTTAATGAGTTTACAATAAGTTATATTGGAGCAGGAAATAATAGGAGTCATATTCCTAGTGATGTTAGTAATAGCTTCGGCTTTAGAGTTGCTTCGTCTTATTCTACGCTTAATCCTTTAGGTCTTTCAAACTTTGTTACTGTTGGAGATATTAATAACGCTAACGATACTTATACCACCAAAGGCGCTGTTTCATACATATATAATATAGGAAAGTATGCAGTGACTAATAGTGAGTATACTGAATTCTTAAATTCTATAGCAATAACCGACACGTATAATCTATATCATCCTAATATGGGATCTAATGGTATTGGTCAAGTGGGAGGCATAGTACAGTCAGGAAGTAGCGGAAGTTACTCATACTCCGTTAAAGTAAATCATGGAAATAAGCCCGTTAATTGGATTAGTTGGTTTGATGCCGCAAGATATTGCAATTGGCTCCATAATGGTAAGCCAAGTGGAATTCAAAATAATAGTACCACCGAAGATGGTGCTTATTCATTAAATGGACTTTTTAATGGAAACGCTGTATCTAGAAAAGTCGGCGCAAAATACCATATACCCACTGAAAATGAGTGGTACAAAGCTGCTTATTATAAAGGATATGGAGTTAATTCTGGCTACTGGAGATATGCTACTCAGAATGATAGTGATCCAGTTTGTGTTAGTGCTGATATTTCAGGAGATGGAATGATTCCATCGCCAACACCAACACCAACAGTAACGCCCACCAACACACCAGCAATAACAAAAACTCCAACAATAACCCCAACGATAACGGTCACTTCAACAATTACTCCAACAAGAACTCCCACAAAGACATTAACACCAACAGTAACATCAACTTTAACAGTTACTCCAACAAGAACCCCACCCCCAACTTCTACTCCAGTTAGATATGCTCTGCCGGCAGGAGCTAATACTGCTAATTTTAACTATTGTGCTGATTGGGATAGCATAGATGGTAATGTTACTACTGTTGGCACTAATGGTGGACCAAGTGCTTATGGAACTTATGATATGAACGGTAATGTTTTTGAATGGATTGATGATGTACCTGGCGTTGGCTCTTACAATTATGTGGGTGGTAGCTATTTAAGCTCTTTGTCAGAGTTCGGCGATGATGTAGGAATATATGGGCGTGCCTCGTGGGGCCTCGGCGATTATATAGGTTTTCGTCTAGCAACTTTAACTAATCCTAATAATTATTCTAATTTTGTATCCGTTGGAGATCCTAATAATCAGTCTAATACTAAACCTTCCAGAAAAGGAAATGTCTCATATACATATATGATTCAAAAATATCCAGTAACTAATAATGAATATAGGGATTTTTTGAATGCTGTAGCTACAACAGATACGTACGAGCTGTATTACGCAAATATGGGTATAAGTAGAGGAGGTATAATAAGATCAGGAACTAACGGTAGCTATTCCTACTCAACTAAAACAAATTATGATGATAAGCCGATTAATCTTGTTAGTTGGCTCAGTACCGCGAGATATTGCAATTGGTTGCACAACAATAAACCAACTGGACTTCAAGATAGTAGTACTACTGAGGATGGAGCATACAATCTAAGTGGCGCAATTTCTGGAAATATATCAAGAAATACTATAGCAAAATATTTTATTCCCAATTTTAATGAATGGTATAAGGCCGCTTACTACAAGGGTGATGGAACTAATTCTGGTTATTGGAAATACGCCACCCAAAGTGATACGGCCCCTACCTGTATTAGCTCCAACAGTATAGGATACGGACCATTAGCAACTCCAACTCCAACTCCAACCAGAACACCAGCAGTAACTCAAACTCCAACGATAACTGCTACTAGTACAACAACTCCGACTCCTACTACAACTCCTCTTCCATTAGTTCCTACACTGGTATCTGTAAGTACTTCCTCGTTTGCTGTTATATTTAATGTCAATGATTTTCAGGTAGCTTTTGAACTAAACTCTTCTTCGGATGGAGGATCTAATTGGATATTAGAAGGAAATGGAACAGTTTCATCTAACAGCAATAACACATCTTATATTACGTATTCTGAATCAAAAATATGGAGAGTAAAATGCTGGAAAAGTATTACTCCAGATATTGTTAGTCCTTGGTCAAATACTCATACTTATATTAATCCAGAAAATCTTATCCCACCATCAATAACTAATATAACAGCTAATAGCATAACAATAACGAATATGGACCGAAGAACAGATGGATATGGATACTATATATTAGAGTTTTCAACTGACAATATCAAATGGAAACTATTTGACTATAATCCTATTAGTTATGCAATTCCACTTATTCGTGGTCACTCTAATGGTATTGTCTCTTGGAGAATTAGACTTTTGAATTATGGTACCGGTATTTCGGTTAGTGATTGGAACACCATAACGGTTGCTCCAACCCCGACACCAACAGTAACTCAAACATTAACTCCATCGTTAACAGTTACACCAACTATAACTAGTACAATTACTCCCACAAAAACTTTAACTCTAACTCCAACCATTACCCCAACCATTACTTCAACAATAACCTCAACAATCACTCCCACAAAGACACCAACACCAACATTAACAGCAACACCAACATCAACACAAACGGTTTTTACTCAGGTGGCACCATATGCATACTTTCCAGGATATGGTATTCAATCTCTTGTTTTTGAAGGAAATTCCAACAGAGTACATGGATTAGCCGGAGCAACAGGAGGAGTATTATTTTGTCTGGATGTATCATCAAACATATTCAGCATAAGATCAATTGGATTAGGAACCGGGATTTCATGTCCTATAACTGTCGGAACGAATGGATCCGTATTTATTGCTAAAGATAATTTTATTATTCATTGTATTGGTAGTTCAACATCATATTCAAATTATACTACCTCTTTTTCAGGTTTGGGAACTTTTGATTTTATCAAATATGATAGCAATTCTAGTAAATTATATGCTAGTGTTGGAGGATTTATTAAGTCCTATGATGTATCTGCATTTTTTAATACTCCGCTAACTGAGTCAGCTAGTTTAAATCTAGGAGTATCTGCTAGAAATATAGTCAAATTCGGATTGAAGCTATATATTTTAGGAGATGGAGTAGTATATGTTTACGATATAAACTCTAATACTATAACTAAATTTATTAATCTGCCAACTGGTTTATTCAATTATCCTAGCTTAATTAGTCATTCAAATATGTTTTTAGATACTAATAATAGACTATTTATTCCAATGCCAAATTATAGTATGGGTCAATCAGGATTGGTCATAATAAATACAGCTACCGATACTATTAGTAATACTATTACACTACCTGTTGGATGCGAATTTATCGCTGCTGGAATACATGTTAATACTATTTATGATAGAGCATATATGAATCTTTATAATTCATCAGTAAATAATTCAACTAATAAATTAATATCGATTGATATTACAGACTCTATCTCTAATGGAAATGTTGGAGTTATAGCAAAAAGTATAAGTACAATAGCTCCCAGATTTGGATTGATTTCAAATGGAAGTAAATTAATCGTTGGAGGAGGAGGATACGATGACTATCTTGTATCGTATACCGATATTGGGCCATTTATATGATAAAAATACAATTTTACCAATTTGCATATAAATATAAAGAGCTTATTATGAATAATGCATGGAGAGATACTGTAAAATGACCGATAATAATTATATATCCAACGCAATAGTAATTAATCCCGATAGAGGATTTAATAATGCTAACTTCAATAATTGTGGAGGATATGTAAGCACGGTCGGAACTAATGGTGGTCCAAGCTATTATGGCACTTATGACCAAAATGGAAATATTGATGAATGGACAGATACAACAGTATCTTACTTTAATAAGACGTATATTGGAGGTAATTATACCTCATCATTAGCTAATCTAAAAAATAGACCATATTCAACCCCATCATCAATATCATCAACGCTTGGATTCAGAGTATGTTCAAATTTAGATAGTGTTAATAATTTTGTTGAGATAAACGATATTGAAAATTCTCCAGATAACGAAGGTTTAGGAAGCATAGGTTATTTTTATCTAATAAGCAAATATGCTATAACTAATTATGAATATTCGGTCTTTTTAAACTCTGTTGCCAGCGCATCGGACACATACTATTTATATAGTACTAATATGGCTGGAACTTATGGGGGAATACAAAGAACTATAGATAATGGACTTTATGTATATTCTGTTGGAGATTTTGGTAATAAGCCTGTTAACTATATCAGTTGGTATAGTGCCGCTAGATATTGTAACTGGCTTCATAATAATAAGCCATCTGGATCTCAAAATAATAGCACAACAGAAGATGGTTCGTATTCTTTATATGGCGCTAGTAATGGCATAATATCTAAGAATGATAGTGCTAAGTATTGGATACCAACTGTAGATGAATGGATTAAGGCTGCTTACTATAAAGGTAACGGAAGAAATAGCGGATATTGGAAATATGCTACGCAGTACAATGAAGATCCAGTTTGTGTCTCATTATCTTCAAATAGAAGTGGACCATATTGTTATTATAACCAAGATAATCTTTGCACACCAACTGCTACTCTAACTCCAACTAAAACAGTTACCCCAACAGTAACTTCAACAAACACACCAACACCCACATTAACACAAACATTAACTCCAACTATAAGCCCCACGTCTACTGTAACACCAACATTAACAGTAACGGTCACTAAAACACCCACAGAAACATTAACTGTTACTCCAACATCTACAGCCACACTAACAATAACTCCAACCATTACTCCAACCTCTACATTAACTCCAACCGTTAGTGAAACCTCTACAGTAACACCCACTATAACTAAAAGTTCTACAGTTACACCAACTCTTACTCAAAGCAATACTCCCACTTTTACTCCTACTAATAGTTGTACGCTTACTCCGACAGCATCAGTCACTCCAACAAATACAAATACTCCAACAGAAACTTGTACCTTAACACCCACCAATACTTGCACAATAACGCAAACTATTAGCCAGACTGCTTCATGCACACTAACTCCAACAGCCACAGTTACCCCAACACCAGCAGTAATTCCAGACGCTCCTATTCATTTAACAGCAACTTCAGCCACCCACGAATTAGCATTATCTTGGGATGCTCCAAGTTTTACTGGCGGTTTACCAATTACTAATTATGTTATTGAATACGAAGAACTACTATCATTTTTATATGGAGTAGATAATAATGGTATTATATGGCAGATAAATACAGCAGATAGAACTTATATTCCAGTATTTGATACCGGTTTTACTTCTGCTAATTCTATGTCTTTTGATCCAATAAGAAAACATTTATTCATGTTCAAGCCAGGTAATACTGGAGAACTATACTTTTGGAATTTGGATAATAAATTTGTATCTTTAGGCAATGTAAGCACTCTTGGATCATTAGGTATGACAGTGGGTCCATCTGGCGCTTGTTACTATGATGACTCAGTATTCTTTTTTATGGGTGCTACTAGTGTTTCTTATTACGATAGAACAACCCTAATCAGAGTTCGTTTTGATTATTCATCAGAAATTCCTACCATACTCTCAATAGAGGCAATAAATACTAATATAAGTATTGGTGCCGATAATACTTTTGGTGATATTTCTATTAATCAAGATACTGGAATACTTTATGCAAATGTGAATACTGGATATTTTTATTCATTAGACATTAATAATCCGAGGTCTTCTTTCAATATAATCAAAAGCTCAATGGGTGTTAGACTACAAAATTCTTTTGATTGCACCAATTCTATACTTTATACTTCATCATTTGAAACCGGGCAATGGTATACCATATCTTTAATCACGGGACAATTAACTACAGTTGATTTAGTAACAAGTATTACTCCCGAAAACCCTCTTGGGGTTGGCTTTAGAGATCTATGTGGTCCAAATAATATTCCTTTACCATATATAAAAGGCTCAAATACTGCTAATTTTAATAGATGTGCTAATTGGGATGATAGAAATGGAAACGTTATTACCGTTGGTAGTGCTGGTGGAGCTAGTGCTTATGGCGTTTTTGATATGAGTGGTAATACATTAGAATGGAAAAATGATTCTTCAATAAAATCTGGAGGAGCTAATTGGTCTAGTAATGCTAGTACTATAAATTCATTATATCGTGGAGCTCTAGTTCATCCTAATTATGATAGTGGAAATACAGGATTTCGTGTTGCTAGTAAATCTAATCCCTATTTATTTAATGATTTTGTGGACGTTAATAGCTCTGGTAATCTTGCAGATTTGACAGGATTTGGATCAGTAAATTATGACTATAAGATTAAAAAATACGAAACCACCAACGATGAGTATATTGAGTTTTTAAATGCTATAGCATCAGATGATACTTATTCAGTATATAATACTAATATGGGTGTGTCATATCCAAGTAATAATTATGCTGTTGGTGGAATAACAAGAACCGGAACGTCCGGGAATTATTCATACGCTGAAAGAACCACCAGACTCCATGCGGAACATGCATCAAGTATCACAATATCAAACTATGGAAATAAGCCGGTTATTTGGACAAATTGGTTTGACGCTGCAAGATACTGCAATTGGCTACATAACGGTAAGCCAAGTGGAATTCAAGACGAGACCACCACAGAAGATGGAGCATACTCTCTTTTTGGTGCTACTGATGGAGATTTCATTGATTTAAATCCAAATGCAAGATATAATCTTCCAACAGAAGACGAATGGTACAAAGCAGCATATTACAAGGTGTCAGGAACAGATGCTGGATACTGGCTGTATGCTACTCAGAGTGATATTGTTCCGGAGCCTATTTGTGCTAGTTTATCTGGCAATGGATCAGATTGTGCTACTAATGGAATTCTTTATACGGTTTCTTCGGTTTCTACAAATTCTGCTGACGGTTTGATTGTACATAAAGGAAGAAGAATTGGCTCATGGTTTTTAAACGATTTAGATTGGAATATTGTTGATATCAAAGCTGGACAACCAACTCCGGCCCAAGATATTACTCTTGAAGTATCTAACTTACAGAATCCAAGATATCCTAATATTGGATTATCTGTGGTTATGAAGATGTCTACTCCTGGCTATGACACAACAAGGTATGGATTTAGTAGATTTTCCTATACTGTTTCTGGTTCTATTGATCCTGAATTTTCTTCTATATTTAATTTACAAGGACTTCAGATATTTGGTGCTGGTAATGAGAGGAACATAGGACCAGGAAACCGAACTTCTATTGATCCTGATCTTAGTAATGGAACTTATCCGGCTGGATCCTTAGTATTTTCAGATTTTAGTGGTAGCGGAACACTATATAATCCAAGCGGAGTTTTGAGTTCCTCTAATGGATCTCAGTTTAGTTCTGGACAAGATATCGGAGGATATAATGAGGGAGATTTAAATGGTTTTGGAAGCTGGACTTATGAGAGCGTTAATTGGAAATTTACGACAACCCAAGGATCAAAAATATCTGTTTCTGCTGATTATGGAACTAGAAATGCCGGAGATGAGAGTAGTGGATTTGCTTTTAATATTGGAGATATGTATACACTAACCCCAACTGTTACTAGAACACAGACCTTAACTCCAACACCAACTATTACCACCACTAAGACACAAACATTAACGCCAAGTCCAACAACTACAGTGACACCAACCGTTACTGCTACATCTACAGTCACACCAACACTAACTCCTACTATTACGGAAAGCCAAACTGCTACCCCAACAGTTACGGCAACTTCAACGGTAACTCCTACTCCTACTATTACAGAAACAGAAACTCCTACTCCAACAGTAACGCCAACTGAAACGGTTACTCCAACAATAACGGCGACTACAACAGTAACCCCAACAGTTACAGTAACAGTCACTGAAACATTGACTGCTACTCCAACAGTAACACCAACACTAACTCCTACTATTACGGAAAGCCAAACTGCTACCCCAACAGTTACGGCAACTTCAACGGTAACTCCTACTCCTACTATTACAGAAACAGAAACTCCTACTCCAACCGTAACCTCTACGGTAACTCCAACAATTACAGAAAGCCCAACAGCTACAGTAACCCCAACAGTTACAGTAACAGTCACTAAAACATTGACTGCTACTCCAACAGTAACACCAACTGAAACTGTTACTCCAACAGTAACGCCAACTGAAACGGTTACTCCAACAATAACGGCGACTACAACAGTAACACCAACAGTTGGATCAACATCAACACCAACCCCTACTTCTACAATTACTCCCACAGTAACATCAACATCTACATTAACTCCCACAATAACACCAACCAATACCATAAGTCCAACCTTTACTCCAACGAATACATTAACATCAACGGTTACGCCAACAAAAACATTAACATCAACGGTTACGCCAACAAAAACATTAACGTCAACAGCAACACCAACCATTACAGCAACTTCAACACTAACACCAACGATTACCAAAACAGCAACAATTACTCCAACATTAACTTCAACACCAACACCAACTCCACGTATTATAGGAGCTAATACTGCTAATACATATAACTCAGCAGTTTGGGATGGTAGAAATGGAAACGTAACTACTGTTGGAAGTAACGGTGGTCCCAGCGCTTATGGGGCTTATGATATGAACGGAAATGTTCAGGAATGGAGCGAAGGTATTTTTAATACCTATCTTCGTACAATACTTGGTGGTGATTTTATTAATATTTTATCAGCAAATAATCAAACTACTATATCAGAAAATCCAGCAAATAGCCAACAATATATAGGTTTTCGTTTAACAAGTTTGAGTAATCCCTATAATTATTCAAATTTTTTGAGTATTGAAGACATTAATAATAGTCCAGATATTTATACTAACAATGGAACTGTTTCATATCAATATTATATACAGAAATACGAAGTAACAAATAGTGAATATGCTGAATTTTTGAACGCAGTTGCAACAACTGATACATATGGACTATATGATATTAATATGGCAGCTGCTGGTGGAGGCATATTGCGATCAGGAATTAGTGGCAGTTATACTTATTCAACTAAAAATAATTATGAAAATAAACCCGTTAATTATGTTAGTTGGTTTGATACTGCTCGCTATGCAAACTGGTTGCACAACAACAAACCAAATGGAATTCAAGATAGCAGCACCACTGAAGATGGAGCTTATGCTCTAAATGGAATAGGTAGTGGAACTAGTACAACGAGAAAAGTTGGAGCAAAATACTGTATACCAACTAAAAATGAATGGTTTAAAGCAGCTTACTATAAAGGAGGAGGTACCGACGCTGGCTATTGGCAGTATGCTACTCAGAGTAATAGTGCTCCATATGGGATAAATGTAAATAATATAGGTTATGGTCCATTAGCAAGTCCAACCCCCACACCAACCAATACAACAACTCCAACAAGAACACCAACTTCAACATCAACTCCTGCGGCTACTAAAACTCCGACAGTAACTCCAACAATTACGCCAACAGTAACGGTCAGTTCAACGGTTACTCCAACGATAACTCCAACTTTTACGCCAACAAACTCAATAACACCAACTAATACAGCAACTTCCACAATAACGCCAACAGTTACGGCAACTACAACAATAACACCAACTAACAAAGAAACTCCCACATTAACTCCGACTAACACAGTAACTCCGACATTAACTCCAACCAATACAGTAACATCAACAATAACGCCAACATTAACAGTAACCCCAACTAACACAGTAACATCAACCGTAACTCCAACTACTACAGTAACATCAACAGTAACCCAAACGGTTACTCAATCACTAACCGCTACCTCAACTGTTACTCCATCTATAACATCAACAATAACGCCCACCAATACTGTGAGTCCAACATTTACTCCAACAGTAACAATAACAGCAACATCAACCGTAACTCCAACTAACACAGTAACATCAACAGCAACTCCAACTGTTACAACAACCTCAACGGTAACTCAAACTGTTACTCAATCACTAACGCCTACTTCAACTGTTACTCCGTCTATAACATCAACAATAACGCCCACCAATACTGTGAGTCCAACATTTACTCCAACAGTAACAAGAACAGCAACAACAACCGTAACTCCAACTAACACAGTAACATCAACAGCAACTAGAACCCTCACTCCAACTGTTACTCCAACTGTTACAGCTACTCCAATTAGCCCAACACCAACGTCCACTCAGACAGTTACTCCAACCGTTACGTCAACTATCACAGCTACTCCAATTAGTCCAACTCCAACTCTCACTCAAACTGTTACTCCAACCATTACATCCACAGTTACTACAACCATAACCCAAACTAATACTATTAGTCCAACAAGAACCCAAACAATAACACCAACAACCACTCCTACGATAACAAAAACTACTACTCCAACATTAACCTCTACTCCCACTCTTACTTCAACGATAACGCCAACAATTACCTCTACGACAACTCCCACAAACACTCAGACAATAACAAAAACCATTACTCGAACATTAACGGTTACTCCAACCCTTACTTCAACAGTAACATCAACAATAACCCCAACAGTCACAGCCACACAAACAGCTACTATAACAGCTACAAAAACATCAACGATCACCCCAACAGTGACATTAACACCAACCAATACAGTAACTCCAACAACGACTCAGACACCTGCTATAACACCCACTATAACGCCAACAATTAGTCAAACAAAAACACCTACGCCAACACCAACATCGCGTATTTTTGGTGCTAATACTGCTAACTACAACAATTATGTAGTTTGGGATAATAAAAATGGAAATGTATCTTCGGTTGGAAGCAATGGTGGACCAAGCGCTTATGGCACTTATGATATGGACGGCAATGTTCAAGAATGGAACGATTATGACGGCACCAATACATATGCCGATAAGCAGATAAGGGGTGGAGCATTTAATATTACTATTCCTTTCACATCATCTTACGGAGGAGGATTCGATAATCCAGTTTCAAAGACCAGTCAGTATGGTTTTCGTATCTCAAGCTCTAATAATCCTTATAATTATTCTAATTTTGTAGTCGTTGGAGACGCTAATAATCTTGCTGATACTTTGAATACGTATGGAAGTATTGGTAGGGGAGCAGTAGCATATGAGTATCATATAGGTAAATATGAAATTACTAATAGTGAGTATGCTGAATTTTTAAATGCTATTGCTGCAACTGATACATATCAATTGTATTTTTATCTGATGGGTTATGCTAGTACTCCAGGAGGGATAATCCAATCAGGAGCTAGTGGAAGCTTTTCTTATACTGTAAAAAATAATTACGGCAACAAGCCGGTAAACTATGTGAATTGGTTTGATGCTGCTCGTTACTGCAATTGGTTGCATAATGGTAAACCATCTGGACTTCAAAATAGTAGTACCACTGAAGATGGAGCATACGCTTTAAATGGTAAAACAGCACGAACAGACACTGTATCAAGAAAAATTGGAGCAAAATATTATATTCCAACCGAAAATGAATGGTACAAGGCCGCGTATTATAAAGGAGGCAGTACCAATGCGGGATATTGGACTTATGCTACACAGAGCAATAGTCAGCCAGATCGGATAATATCTAATAGTATTGGAGATGGTTCATTTGCAACGCCAACACCAACTCCAACCAGAACATCAACAGCAACTCAAACTCCAACAAAAACACCAACAGTAACGTCAACAACAACAGTAACTCAGACACAAACTTCAGCTATAACATCTACGCCTACCGTAACTTCAACACCGACACGAACGCCAGCATCAACGCCAACAATAACTCCAACACTAACTCCGCGTATAATTGGAGCTAATAGTATAAACTGGAGTCGCTGTGCTATTTGGAATGGCACAAGCGGAAATCTAACTACTGTTGGAACTAACGGCGGACCAAGTGCTTATGGCGTTTACGATATGGATGGTAATATAGATGAATGGATCGATGAATCGCCTAGTATTGGCTCATATTGTTATACTGGGGGTAATTATTCAGACACTTCAATTAATAATAAAAACTTAATATCTGGCACCGGATCTAATGATAGACGTTCTTATATAGGCTTTCGTTTAGCAACTTTAACTAATCCTAATAATTATTCTAATTTTATGTCCGTTGGAGATCCAAATAATGCTCCTGATACTACAGGATTCAGAAAAGGAAGCGTTCCATATTCATATATGATACAAAAATATGAGATTACTAATAGCGAATATGTTCAATTCTTGAATGCTATTGCAATCACAGACTTATATGGAGTATACGATACCAATATGTCTGGATCATTAGGAGGTATAAACCGATCAGGAGGCGATGGAAGCTACTCATATTCGACTAAAACAAACTATGGTAATAAACCTGTTAATTTTGTTAGCTGGCTTAGTGCTGCAAGATACGCAAACTGGTTGCATAATAGCAAACCAATAGGACCTCAGAATAATAGTACCACTGAGACTGGAGCATACAGTATAAGTGGTGCAACATCTGGTAATAGATCCAGAAATACCACAGCAAAATATTATATTCCTACCTGGAATGAATGGTATAAAGCAGCATATTATAAAGCAATAGGTACCGACGCTGGCTATTGGTCTTATGCCACTCAGACCGATGATATTCCATATTGCGTAAGTGCTAATGCGGTAGGAGATGGTACGTCCAGAATAGTAGCAACCTTACCACCAACCAAAACACCAACGCCATATCCAACACCAAGTCCTTCTCCAACCCCAATAAATATTACTCAATTTTCATTAAGAGGAATTATAAATGTTAGTGGTGGTGTTCAAGCGATAGCTTCCGATAAACACCTTTCAAGCTATGTTGGTGTACCGGATAATCATCTTTTAAACTTTAGTCCTAAATATGGTCGAGGATTATTAAGGTGTGAAATTAAAGATGTAATAAAATTTAATAATGCATATAGAATAAATAATAGTCTATATATAGGTTCTTATTATGGACTAACGGAAAAGAAAATACACAGATTGACCTCTGCTAAATTTTTTGACGAAACTGGTTCGACATCATATGGATTACTTTATGGTACTACTGACCCAACATTTTTTTCTTCAACTGGTGGATACACTAAAAACAAAGGAACAAATTTCATTGGAATAAGTGCACCATACGGTTCTAATTCTTTCGATATTAGTAATCTAGAAGACTCCAGATTCCCAACCGGGCAATATCATAATGCAGGCTACGTAGGAATTGCTCTTCAACAAACAATGATGGGAACAAATAATAAAACTGTAGGACTAAGTTTGGATCGACAATATTGGCTACCAGGAGAATCTGCTTTCTGTTCCAGCAATAATACCAGTAATGACTGCAGAATAGACTATGGATCTTTTTTCTACTCTAACGATCCAGAAAGACCATTTACTAATAGTGAGTTTTTCAAAACTAATATAAGAAATACTATTGGTGGTACTTATGCTAGGGGTTTGGACTATAGTTCAACCGCGGGATGTGTTTATGTTGCTGCTCTTGTAAGAGCATTTTTTGCTCAACCAGATCTTACAAAAATATGGAAACTTGTACCAGTTATTTTTATATATGGAACAAATGCTATATCTAATAGGTATTGCATGTTGCCAGAAGGTAGTGAACCAGGCCAAGTTCTTTGTCCGAATAATAATGCAAAATATTTCTATGGTAATAATTCTTCGTATATGAGAACTAACGGAAAAGTATATATATCTGATATAGGAGATAATCCAGGCGTTCATGTACTATCAGAGACCGCCAATCAAAATAATACTCAAGAAGTTTTTGTAGAGAACTGGGTTGCTAATAGCTTATATCGTGTACCTTTCGCAGATAATGCAAAACCAGTTGCTATGGAATACCATAAAAATATACTATATGTTTTATTAGACACCAATAAAGTAGCATGCATCAATACAGATTCTGATCAAATAGTTAATATCATAAATCTAAATATTCCAGGTAAAATAGTAACGTCTATAGCAATAGCGTCTGAGAAGAATTGTAATACTTGTAATTTGGAAGATAATCTATTTGTTGGTTACTATGATTCGGTGGGTAATAATGGAGGTATAGTTGTTTTACAAATATTTGACGACATATCAAATACAATGCCTGTTGAGTTAGTTGTAGACTATCTAAATGTACCAACACCAACCCCATCTCTATCTCAAACACCATATCCAACACCATCTGTTTCTCCAACACCACCATTCACGCCAACGCCAGCAATAACATCAACCCCAACACGCACTCCAAGACCTTATATTGTTAATGAATATTTTTATCAGAAGAGTTTTAGTTTTGGTGTTCGTGTTCCTATCTACAGAGTAGCCCCGCCCTACTACCCCACCCCCTATTATTTAGATAATTTTGGACAACCAATAATAGACGGATATGGTTGGAGCAGTGTTGAATCGAACTATCCAGATATGTCTAGAGCATCTGTTGTCAACCAAACAACATATCCTCCATTATTGAGTTTCTTAAATGACAATACTAGATACAGATATTTATCTACTCAAGATTATAATACATATATAAATACTCACACAGAAAGAGACGGTTTTAAGATATCTGTTGTTTTCCCTGTTTGGACTCCTATAAGAGGCTTTAAGTATGCTTTTGGTCCTCTTACCACAGGATGGCAAGATGCAGTAAATGGTGGCCAGTCAATATATGTAAATACTTTTAGTGGAGGTTTTTATATATCACAATCTCAACTAACAATTAGTACAACATCAAGGGAGTTCTATTTTGACACATTAAATCGTTATCCTACTATGATAAATAGAATATCTCTTTATGGATCAAATTCTCCTGGAATAGGTCTATTTGCAAATACCTTCTCAATGATACAGTTTGAGCCAATATACTAGAGACATAAATATTATGAATAATTGCTTTTATCCAAAACCATTACTAATTAATAGCAAATATTGTTTTTTTACTTATACTGGTAATACTGATCCATATTATTCTCAAGTTGCTTTATTATTAAGTGGAAATTCGCTTACTGATTCATCAATATATAATCGTTCTGTTACGGCTAATTCTACAGCAGGTATATCTTCATCTGATAAGGTATTTGGTTCTGGAAGTTTTTATAATCCTAATCTTGGACCTTATTCAAATGGATACTTTACATTAAATGGAACACAATCAGTATCTTTAACTGGAGATTTTGCTATCGAATGGTGGATGAAGAAGGCGGACTTTACAGATAGTGGATATATTCTAAAGCCAATATCAGGATCTGATAATGGTATTTATTTAAATTGTTCATCAGGAGAATTGAAACTAGGTGCTGGAATAGTAAATTATCAATTAAGTTTTACAAATCTAAACAGCTATTTATTAAATAATAAGTGGCAGCACTTTGCTATTTCCAGATCAGGATCATCAAATAGACTTTATATTGATGGTATAAAAAGAAGCAATACAATAATTGATAATACTGAATATTCTTTTGATCAATCGATGGGTTTTATGACTTATTATTTTGGTGCTAATGCTTATTTTAAAGGTTATATCGATGATTTTAGAATAACTAATGGATTTAGTAGAGGGTATACTAATTCAACTATCGACATTCCGACAGAAGCATATCCATCATCATCAAGCATAGAGTCTATAAATATTGATAGTTTAGGAGGTAATGTATTATCTCAAATAGAAAAAATAATTGGAATATCAGAAGATGGAAAAGGATATGTCGAGTATGATCCAGATATTCAATCTAATTCATTAGAGATTTTAGAACCCCACAAAAACTATCTTGTTATTAGCAAAAGCGAAAGACCAGATTATGTCTTATTACAGCAAACAGCTCCATACTCTAATAATTCGTCAGTAATTTTAAATAAACCAATTAGTATTATCAAATATACTGGACCGAATATTGATTTAAATCCGGCAGATTGGATTAATAGCGTTTCATGTATTCATGGTCTTAATAAAAATAAGAATGGATTTTCCACTTGGATTACTAATCAAAATGCTATAGACGGAAATTATAATAGTTTAGTAAGTCTAGAAAAAGACCAATACTACATTATGATTAAAAATACCGTTGGAGCATCAGTTATTGGACCACCTACTCCAACACCAACACCAACAATAACACAAACAGTCACCCCTACTAAATCAATAACTCCTACTACCACTCCTACTAATACTATCACATCAACTAGAGGATTTACCCCAACTCCAACCACCACGCTCACCGCAACACCAACAGTAACACCTAGTAAATCAATAATACCATTTATTTTTGATATTAATCATACAGGACCATATATCTCTATTAATCCTAACAATAAAACAGCTACATATACATATACAAATATTAGTATTGATGCTGCTACAGAAACTACTACTCTAACAAATAGAGCTATCTTATCTGGTCAAAAAGTTATATTTAGTATGTTTGTAAGCAATAGTATTTCTGGATATGCTGGTGTTGGAGTTGGTAATATAAATTCTAATTTATCTTCTTATTTGGGTTCATCGGATGGAAATGCTTCTATAGGCTACTATGATGATGGATCAGTTTATTTAAACAATAGGGTCATAAATACAATAGCTAGATTCTCAAATAATACTATAGACGTTGCGGTTGATAGAGTTAATAATTTAATCTGGTTTAGAGTTACTGCCGGCTATTGGAATAACGATGCTGGTGCTAATCCGTCATCGGCATCTGGTGGCATAGATATTTCCACACTAATTGGAGATCTATTTCCAGCAGCTTGTCCTTATAGGGTTGGCAATACTCTTGCAGAAATTAGTATTAATATGTCAGTAGGTTCTATTCCGTCAGGTTTCACGTTTATTAGTTAATTTTTGATAGGTGTATTATTTATTATCAATATGATTTATTAGGAAATTTAAATGACCATAGTTAATACTTCAAATACGGCCTATACACTAAGCAAGTTAAAAAATGGAGCATCCTATAGAGTAAGGGTAGCAGCAGTTAATTCTATGGGTCAAGGAGCTTTTACCAATTATGTAGTCAATACCCCAAAACTTATTATTGGTGCAAATACTGCTAATTTCTGGAGGGGTGCCACATGGGATAATCCTTCAGATGGATTCGAAGGTAATTTAACAAGTGTTGGAACTAATGGGGGGCCAGGAGCATATGGCACTTATGATATGGGTGGACAGCTAAATGAATGGAATAGCTTGGATGGGCTTGCTAGTCCTTCAGGTTATGTTAGGGGAGGATCTTGGTTGGGGGTAGGATACAGTGTTTTAAGTCCTTTGCATAATAATATTGGTAATCCAAACTCATCGGCTCCAAATAATGGCTTTCGTTTAGCTAGTATCTCTAATATTTATTCTTTACCTAATTTTGTTAGTGTTGAAGACAGCAACAATATTGCTGATACTAGATTTCTAAATACTCTTGAAGACAATGCTGTTTTTTTTGGTGGAGAAAAGGGGCGAGTTAGGTATGATTATTTCATACAAAAATATCTTGTGACAAATAACGAATATAAAGATTTTTTAAATTCTATTGCTTCAACAGATGAGTATGGTCTATATAAAGCTGAAATGGGAATATCAAGAGGAGGCATAATTCGTAGCGGGAATAATGGTAGCTATTTATATAGTGTTAAAGCAAATTATGGTAATAAACCAGTAGCATATGTAAGCTGGTTTGATGCTGCAAGATACGCAAACTGGATACATAATAACAAGCCTAGCGGATTGCAAGATAATACTACCACAGAAGATGGAGCATATACTTTAAATGGAAAAACTAGTGGTGGAACAGTTGATAAGAATAGTGGTGCAAAATATCATATTCCAACAGAAGATGAATGGTATAAGGCAGCATATTATAAGAGCGGAGGTCTAAATGCTGGCTATTGGACTTATCCTACCCAAAGCGATAGTCCTCCATCAATCATTAGTGCTGACGGTATAGGAAACGGATCTATTGTTGTTTCACCAACCCCAACACGAACTTCGACGGTTACGCCAACCCCAACAAAAACTGCTGTTACCACCCCAACAGTAACACCTACTCCAACAGTAACAGCTACTCCTCTTAGTCCAACACCAACAGCCACTCAAACAGCAACCCCAACGGCAACAGTGACAGAAACGGTAACAGCTACAGCTACTCCAACAGTAACAGCTACCCCTGTTAGTCCAACCCCAACAACTACTTCAACAGTTACTCCAACTATTACTTCGACAATTACTCCAACAGTAACGGTAACAAAAACAGTAACAGGAACAATTACTCCAACAGTTACAGCTACCCCAACAATAACAGCAACGATTACTCAAACCATTACAGCTACAACAACAGTTACTCCAACATTAACACAAACCATAACTCCAGCAGTAACTTCAACACCAACATTAACAGCTACACAAACATTAACACCAACTTCATCTCCACCTCCTAGACTTTTAACAATTTCTCGTTCTAATGGCGGTGGAAATACATCGTCTTTCTCAGGAATCGGAACAGAATCTAGTCATTATTTTAGAGCAGACTCTGTTGTGGATATTGATGTTAATGGATTGACCCGCTATTCTTGGACAGTTAATGCCGCCGCTGCTATTACTGTGGAATTTGACTTTTTAGATCAAGATGGCGCTGACGGTTCTGCTATAGTATACAAGACTACTGGAGGATCTAAAACTTCAATGTATAGCGTATCGACCGGCACAAACAGGACTACCACATTCTCAGTTGTTGCTAATGATATAATAACAATTGAAAGTAGCGAAAAAGATGGATCTCAACTTTTCTCTAATGTCGAAATATATGCTATACCAACTATTATAGCGTCTCTTTCTGCTATCGGAGCATCTGCGTGTGGTGGATGGGATAGTGGATATGCTGGAGTTTCTGAAGCTACTGCATTTAGAAAAGCATCATTTCCAGTTAATACTAGTTTATGTTTATCAATAGGTGCTCCTGGTAAAATTCATATTAAATGGAATTCTTCTAGTTATTCACAAGACGAAAATACCTATACTGAAACATATATCAGGAAAAACGATCCTATTGATTATTATAGTAGGATTAGAGAAAGTACTTATTTGATTAATTTAAATAATACTACTGGCAGTGGATTATATGTTGGAGATGTTGTTGCTGGTGACTATTTTACATTTAATATCGATGGTAACAATGGTTCCTTAGTAGGATTAAAGGTTTGGGCTATTGCTAATGATACGTCTAGTAACTATCCTTACTCGACACAACCTATCCTACAACCACAAACGGCAGTAGGAGGAAATGCAACATTTTCTTATCCTGTAACCGTTGTAGGAACAGAAACTCCAACATATCAATGGTATAGGGGTTCGTCCCTCACCCCACAACAAAACGGAAATGCGCAATTAACTTATATTCCTGGTGCAACCTCTAGCACATTAAATCTTACTGGGCTCACCTACGCTAATGATAATGGTAAATACTATCGTTGCATAGTTAAAACAGATGTAGTTGTAGAGGCAGGCGGTGGAACTCGTGAATATGGTATAAATAGTAATATTGTCCAATTGACAGTTCCAAGCTAATAAGATACTATAGATATAGTAGCGAATATAAAATAGCCTTTAAATTACGAATCCGATTTGGTGTATTTATTCTTAAGGAGTATCAGAATATGGTCAAAGACTTAACAATATCATTCCCAGATGGAAATATAATCAATCAATCAAGTGATTCTTGTCATATTCCAAGTTCGCTTATGGTTGATGTTGAAGATTTGATTCCTGGTCGTAAATATACAGTATTCATTAAAAATATGAATAATACACAATCAATAATTTTCCCAGAAAGCTTTAGTTTTGTAGCTAAGGAAACCACAAAAAGACTATCTTTCTACTACCAATTTGCATAAAGACAGAATAAAGGGAACTTCTAAAGGAAAAATATGGTATATAGTAGCCCATCTAATCATGAAGATGATTATAATCCTCTGTTTTCTGCTCAAGCAGGGGGTCCATATTCAAATGGTTCTACTACTAGTACCAAACCTGTTAGAGTATATTATAACGGTAGCGGACTAGATGATATAGCTGGACCAGTACCATTAGTTGATTTATCAACAGTTTTTAATAGATCAGAAGCAGGAACATTATTTAGTACAACAACTAAAGTAACACTTAATGGTAAGATATTAAGAACTTCCAATACGGTAGGAACTAATCCTGATGGAACTGGAACTGCCGTTATCTTAGATGCCTCCCAAAAAATGACTGATTTATTTTCTAAAGATAATGGTTTTGGTACTTTCCAAATAAAATGCGGCAGCAATCCTATTGTCGAAGGATGCGGGGTTAAAGTTAATTCTTTCAACATAAATAAAACTAATGATAACTGGATTTTTTCCGCAGACTACACTATTGATTTAGAATATAGTAAACCAGCTTCTAGTGGATATCTTATCAGAGCCGGATCTGATTCTTGGTCGTTAGAACCCATGGAAGAATACGTTTATGCTTCATTTGCTAGAGATGTTACTCAAAAATCAGAATATCATAATCCTAATCTGGCCCCAACAAGATTATCTGCACCAGGAGCATCTAATGGAAGCAATAACACATCAACAACCACTTTGATACCATCTCCAACAAATCAAGGTGAACCAAATCCATATGGAATTAGTCAATTAAATTTTACTAATATACCACAATTTAAATTATCTCGCAAAATTTCAGCTGAAGGAATAACTGGCCCGAGTGGAACAGGGTGCGTGCAAGGTAATGTATCAGCTTACTTAAATGCTAAAAATTGGGTATCAGAAAGATTAGCCCAACCTTATAGTGCTGGTAACAATAATAATAGTGGGGTACACTTCGCTTCATCATCAATAAGTACTATATCAAATTTCGATAAAATATTTTTATACAATCATCTAAGAACAATAAATTTTAGTGAAACAGCAGGATCATATGAAGTTAACGAAACCTGGTTAGCTATGCCAACCGGAATAAAGTATGTAGAGGACTATACTGTAGAAGCTTCAACAGATGAGAGATTTGTTAGAACTGTAAGAGTTCAAGGAAGTATTAAAGGATTAATGATAGCACAATTACCAATCATGAGTGGAGTTTCTGGTTTAATTCCAACCAGCGGTTATATAGATTTGTCTTTTTCTAAGAATAATGGAGCATCAGCTACTAATCTATCTCAAGGCATCCTCAATGTATCAGGATCTACCAATTCTTATGATCAAAATTTTTATGGTACAAAATACGAGAATGCTCTTAGTGGGTGGATAAATGACATTAAACCATATTTATATAGAAGAGCTAGTTATCCTATAAATTTTGAAAAAAGTACAGATGATTATGTATCTTTAACAGCTAATCCTCAGCCACCACCAAGAAATCCGACATATTGCAAACAAAAATTATTAAATATCATTCCAGTATCTACAAATGAAGGTCATGATCCAAGAAAAGGAAGTATTAGCTATTCTTATGAATTCAACGATAAGTTTAGATTTATAAGTGGGGTTTTAGCTGAAAATATTACCATTAATCAGACAGGACCTATCGACGTTATTAATGAGGCTTTTGTTCTTGGTCGTCGATTAGGTCCAGTATTACAATCTTTAGGAGCAAAAACAAGTTCCAGAAAAGATTTAACTTTTGAAATTGTTGTTGTACCTCCCAGTAGTTTTAATGGATTTATGTTGAGTAATAGTGAGTGTCCACTATATACTGGTGGTACCACATATAAAACTATTCAAGCTATTATAGAAGGATTCAAGCCATTTGGTGATAGACAGTCTTCTGTTTTTGGTACTTTCGCTACTCGCACCAATGATACTGGACAAGTTTTCGTCTCTCAGGATAATTCTAATTGGAATCCGACGGAAGGAAGATATACTAGAACAATAGGATGGGTATATCAAACCTGTAATTTATCAAGATCTTATTTAGATGATTAAATATGGCAACACAAAGATGTAATAGCTACGATAAAATTATTGCTCAAACCTTGTTTTTAGGAGCAAGCGTATCTAACTTTAATGTTAGTAAGGGATGGGCAGGACAAGCATCTCAATTAACGGTTAATTTAATTGAAGACAAAAATTCGCCATCATGTCTCTATAATACTGGACAAGAACTAAGAATATCGAAACAATTTCCACAACCAGTAGATGGAACAACACCCACCGATGGCCGCGATCTTAAACCAGCTATTGATACATATATTGGTCTTCCAGCACAGGGTGTTTCTTTATCGACATTCGAGTTACCTGATCATTATTATACTTGTAGTGGACATCAATGTTATGTTGATACCACAGGATGTGCTGCTACAACAGGAGCACCAGGAAATCCACCTACTCCAGGAACAAAACTAGAAGATCTTATGGTTCCTGGTAAGGTTTTTTATGAATTTATGCCAACATATGCTCCACCACAAGCATTATTTTCTAAATATTGGTTTAATAGTGATCCTGGATTTTTTGGAAAACCAAATAGAATTGATACAACCGGTAATTTGATCCTTAAGTATCAATCCGACAATTTAAATCTTAACAAAGGATACGATATAATCAATACTCCTGTTTATTTTAAGATGGGAGATTTTGCTTTTGGTGGAATTGTTCAGTCTTGGAGCAATAGTTTGAATTCAGGAGGAGAAAACTATACTGTTAATATTGCTGGATTTGAAAGCGTTTTATCAAATTGTTATATAATATTGAATAATTTTGCTGGTGCTATTTATAGCAGAGCTGACGATCCTACCACAAACTCTGATACAACTATAGATAATAGTTTAGCTGGTCCAAGAAATTATGTTGGAAGAGAGGGCGTTGATTATTATGGACCAATATCTAGTGGAAATATGCCAAATATTTTTAATGTTTATGGATTTTTGGAGTCATTAGGACAAGGTGGATTTGGAGGAGCAAATATTAATCAAGAAGGTATATCTGCAAATAAGATTGTAGATGCTTTATCTGTACTAACTTCTAGTACAAGTAATAGTAGCCCAAACTTTTTTACTGATATGGACCAAGGAAACCAACAAGATTATTATAGAGATTTTGGTTCAAAAAGTGCTTTTTCTCCTTTTGGAAGAATTTTAGTAAAAACAATGCAAGAGTTTGATAGTTACGAGCCAATAAAGACAACTTTTGCTAGATTCGGGGTGATACCTCCCACATTAACATATGTAGATACCGGAAGATCAGCAAGATCAGGCAGCACTCAAATAACAGATAATTACTGTCAGTTCGTATTAGATTTGTCCGAATTACCAAGAACTCCTAATGATTATAGAATAGCTGGTCCAGTTATAACCATAATGGATCTTATTAATCAGATAACTGAAGAGTCCGGGTATGACTATCATATCTCGTACTATCCCGTTTCTCATCAAAATACCCTGTATAATGTTATTAAAGTTCATACCATATCCAGACTATCTCAACCGAAGACAAATAGCATAGAAAATACCATCAAACTATTGCAATGTCAAGGATATCCTATAAGCTCTTTACAGGTTGGTAAAGAAAAAAACGAAACTCATGCCAGACAAATGATTTTAGGAGGAAAACAACAAAGACTTTACCAAGCTAAAAGTTTAAGATTAGCCTATTCTCAAAACACATATATTTTTAACCCGATAACATATCAATTCGTTGATTTTATGAGAATGGGTAGTTGGAAACCCGATAATGCTAGAACAAGAGAACCAGGTCCTGGTGTTAGAGACTGGTATCATCATGGTAAAATTAAATTTCCATCATTTCTATCAACAAGAAACATTGACTTATCTGCTATAATTAATCCTGCTTATAGTGGATTCTATGAATATCAAAATAAAATTCAAAATAAAATTACTACAATAAGTGGAACATTTAATACTCTAGATAACAAATGGTCAGATTCAAAAAATTTAGCAAGCAATCAATTTAGTCCACTACAAGGGAATTATGGGGCTTCTAATATTGTTAAACAAAGCGGCTTGGACCCAATGACAGCCAATGCTAATTTTCCTGTTGGGGCTGCGGGTCCATTTGGAACTAATCCTAATGAAAGATTTTTCCCTATTTATATGGATGTTATATCTCCATTTTTTGGTTTTGCTATGGAAAGCGAAATAAATGTTGATATAGGTACGAATAATAATAATGATTTTAGAAGAATAAGACCAGTATTTTTTGATACTTGGACTGGACAGTTGGTTCTTCTTTTAGGACTATTCGAGCTACCAACAACTTCTGTTGATCTGGAAGGATTTTACTCCTCTAGAGCACAAAAATATTTTACATTAACAGAAAATGAAATGCGAGCCGCTATTGCCGGTTTTGAAAACTTTTTAGTATATTCATTATCTAAAACCTATAAAAATGATCTTATCGAAATGGTCAGAATAGCATTTCAAAATAAGATATATAATGAATATATTGCAGACTTGCATGTTGATGCCGCTACAGCTTTGGAAATGGCTCAGGAAGCTACTGATTGGTATTGGAAATTAACCAATAGCAATATTGCTGGTCCTTTTGGGCAAACAGTAGAAATGGCTGGAGATAAGGGCGATGGATCTGCAACTATTGATCCAGAAGCCTTAAAAGATTTACAGATTATTCATAATTTTATTAGTGAAATAGCTAATAAATATTATGGAAAAAAATATATGGTACATGCTCCGTCCCTGAGATCATACAGAGATGATCAATTTGCCGATATAGTATTATCTACTCAGGTTGGCGATGCATATGTCTTTGGTGGTGGTGGAGAGCTGCACTATAATTATGAACCCACTAACGATGGAGCTTGGGAAGAATATGGAAATATAATTGATGATACAATTGCTGTTGGATCAAAATATTGGTATAATATTACCGATGATGTGGGTAAAATTAAGCCTTTAGTCGGATATAATATCAGCGAAAGTTTTGACTATATAAGACACAATATATGTAGAATGACTATTGCTCAAGTAAATGATTACAAGTATGCTAAAAATGATCCATTTTGGAGTTTTGATAATTATGAATACATGATGAGAGTTAGAGATGGGTCTTGTAGTCTTAATAAATTTTTAGTTCCTTCAGTTGACATATCCTCTCTAGGAACTACTGATTATGTTACTGTCGATGTTGAAGGAGTAACAGACTTAACCAGTTTACCAAGAATATATAATCAATGGAAAATTACTGGAAATACTAGAACGCCATTTAATCCATTAAATTATAATTTTAGTAAGACAACAGCAAAAGACCCATTTGGTTCAGGCTTATTGGCTGCGGACGGTAGTCCAATACCAATGAAAAAACTATATGCTACAACAAGCTTGGAAGAAAAATTTATATATCTAGAACCGTCAAAATTATATGGTCCAAGAATTTTAGTAGATGCTCCGGGTTTAGCTCTTGGATTTTCTAGTAATGAATATTCCAAAGATCCTAATAGAACAGTATTATCAAATATTGCTGTAGAAGATCTATCTATTTATTTGCATTCTGTAGACCCAAACAACTGGGACAATGAATGGATAAGATTTATGCTATTCTATACTAGTCCGATAGCTGGTACACAGTCTTTTATGATAGGTAATTATGCTGCATCAGCTAATCAGTCAGCAAATTTTGTAGAAATTGCCCCAAAAGTAGCCCATCCATTTTTTGTTGGAATACCAATAAAATCTAATCAGTTTAGTTATGGTCCATGGACAAACTATCCATTTAGACAAAGAGAGAGGATATTTGTAAGTGGCAATAATATTACAACAAGTAGTTCCATACCTCCATCTTGTACTATAACAGGGGTTACATTTGATGAGAGTCAAGCAAGAAAAGCTGTTGATAATTGGATGCTACCGACCAATGTTGAGATAATAGAGGATTTTGTGCCTTGGAATTATGGAGGGATGACATTTTTGGATAGCGCTGCTCATAATGAGATAGAAAAAAAGCTTAATTATCAATCAGTAATTGAAACCGCACAAATAGATATTCCTAAATTGCCACTATTTAGTTTGGGAGGGGCTTTTGTAACCGGTATGTTGGATCCTATATTTCCAATGACTGGAGAATTATCTATTTCATATATAGATTATAAAGACAATGATTCTTTTGCTAGAATTTTACAGACATTACCAATTAATAGCGGGGCTATTATACCACAAGTTCCAACAATTACAACCAAAAATTTAGACTATAAAGTATTTGTTGTCACTGGAATATCTGTATATACTGATGGTCCAATAATAACAAATATACAAACGTCAATTGGTCAAGGAGGAATTACAACTACCTATCATTTTAGAACCTATACACAAAAATTAGGGTTATTTAATAAACAGGCTAATGATAGACTAAAAAAATTAGGTACGGATGGATTTAAGAGGAATAAGAAAATTGCAGGTATACAACAGCAAGCAACTAATATATTAAATGTTCAAAATAAATTTTTACAGGAAAAACGTATAGAGGGTGCTTCTTTTAGTGGTAAGGATTTAAGTAGTAAACTTTTTGGATGGAGTCCAAGCACAGTATTGATTGGTCAGGCTAACCCCTATATAAGATGTCCGGACAGAGAAACACCATATCTCGAACCGAATGGATTGTATAGTCAAGTAACAGGATTAAATACTGATCATTCGTCTAAGCCTTCGGGATTTATTCTAGTTCCAGGAAAAGATCCAGGAACTTATAGTGGAGTTATGAATAGTGGATATTTAACTGATATGCTATCTTCTGTTGCTTTAGGTTCTACTATCAGATATAAAACAAGTGTTGGATTATACCAATTAAAAGAAGTTGATGCTCAGATAAAAAAAGATCATGGATTGCAATCTATGATGAGTATTGATGGTATTTTTTCTCCAGTATCTTTTTATCCAACATTTAAAAATAGTACCTATAGTTATACGTTGTATGATACTTATACCTGTCCATTTTGTAAAGGTACAAAAAAAATACTTGCTGACTATGTTTTTAAAACCAAAGAGGGAAAATCAACTAATTTCACTGGTATAAAGATTTATTGTGACAAGTGCTGTAGAGGTAGTGAAAATCCTGTTGAGATGCTTAAAAGTACTCAAACAACATCATCATCGACACAATCAATAGAAACTTTACCACCATACATCATAACTAGTGGAACTGATATAACTGCCTTAGATTTTATTAAAAAAGCTGGTGCTTCAGTCTCATCTTCAACAATAACATCTACTTCATCGACATCTACTTCATCGACATCTACTGTAGGTGTAACTATACCTATTAATTTGGTAACATTAAATCCGATAGTTGTTCCTCATGGTAACTTAGCAAATACTAATGTTCAATTGTATAGTGGGATTCATCCTGATGGTAGCGGTATTCATGGAGACTTATCGATAGGTATATATTCGTCATATAGCCCTAGAATGTTTCATGATAGATGCAGACACAGTATAGAAATAGTTGGAAGAGGCGCGGTCAAACCAAAAAATATTGATATTCATAATAATATTGATTATTATATGAGTCGTAAATTTTTAAATAAACCACAATTTCAACCAGATTTTTATAACAAAGATATATTATTGGCTAAAAAAATAAAAGAAAAAGAAGGAATTAATGTAGACTATCAGATGAACGAAAGATTTCTTGGCCTTAGAGGTCCTCTAGTAATGCATGGTTGGGGTTATGATCTTGAGGGTTATCCTGTTCCTAATGCTGCAGATGAGCCTTATCAGGTTGATCAATATGGTAGACCAAGAAGATTTAAATTATTATTAAAAGCAGAAAATACAACAGTCAATAAAAAATATGACGATATATCAGATACTAAATTTGTATTTAGATTTACAAATACTACAATTAACATTCTGACAGCTATAGTAGATTGGGCCGAGCCCCCACTCGATACAAATGGTCGGCCGACAAGAACGCCACCAGATCTAAGTGATGAAGAAATTATTATTATTGAAAAATGTAAATTCCTAATTCAAAATAATCTTGACTGGGTTAAAAATTTTGAATTGGATGCTTTTTGTATAGATCAACTAGACTATGTAAAAAACTTGATGCGTCGTGTTGGTGGAGGTTTTAGTGCTAGTCAGATAGATAATTTCCATTTTATTACTTATGAGGTAATATACGAAACAAATATGGAAAATATTGGTGGATTCATGGATGATACTGTTGCTTATCCAAATGATAAAACTGCAGGATTTCAAGGACCCATAGTAAGTAAAACACAACGATGGCAAGTGACAGCGAGCAAATCTTATGAGGATCCACCGGCAACAACCCCTGGAAAATGGACAGATAAACAAAAGTTAAAACAATTTTACTTGAATTGGGCAGAGCGTACTGACCTGTGGCCTGTTGGACCAATAGATTTTAGATGGGATGAAAGCAGAAGGGTATGGACAACCAAATCCTCAGATGCTGCATCACTATATAAAATGGTTTATGTAACCTTAGAAGAAGATCTAGTAAGAGACGACGGCATGGATGAAACATACCCAGCAAGAGGTTTCTTAGATGATCTTGAATATTCAACAGAACCGTTGGCTGCTGGATTGAGAAGATTGGTTTTTGTAAAGGATAAAGCTGGATTTAGTGCTCCAAGAGGAGCAAAACTATTGTGTAGATATGATAAAGATAGCGGATTTTATGAAGCTGTTAGTAAACCATCATTTATTGCTAAGGGAGCTATTGCTCCGGGTTCAAACCAAGCAACATTAGAGATGTCTTATGCCCCAGGAAAGAAAAGAGGTGAAGCATATCCTACTATGTTGGTTCTTTTTGAAAATCCATTTAATTTATCAACATCTGGTGGTAATGGCTTATTTACATATATTAATGGAAAATGGACATTAACAACAAGCTCCTAATATGTACAAGATAAATAATATTAAGCACTGCAATATTTTTAATAATTCTTTTTTTCAAGATTTAGAACAATATAGATTAATAGACGATATTAATGGAGATACCTATATAAAATATGAATCGGAAACTGGAGTGAAACCAGTATCCGTGAGAATGGAAGCGATTACTGGACTTATAGATAATAGTGTCGATCCTGAAGTTTGGACTCCAGTACTTATAACTGGTGAAAAATTCTTAGCTAATAAGCCATTTTTTGGTAAACAGCAAATACACAATAATATTTTAGGGGTAGAAAATGCTGTAAGCTTTGAATCAAAATTTAAAAACTGGAATACAGAACTACCTTCTCCATCAGGTACAGGATTCAAAAGTATAGATATGAGCTCTAATTGGTTCGTATCGACTATGAGTACAACTATTAAACCAGAATATGGTTTATTATTTTGGTATAAAAAAAATAGTGCTCCATATAGTAGTAGAGGTACTCTAGACTATCAAGACATACCAATCAGTACTATAATATCCTGGACAGGAACATATACATACAAAGGAATGAATTTAAGCAGTGGTGATTATGGGGTTAAAATCAATGATAAAACTATTAGTTTATTGAATAAAAAATCTGCACTAATACAAAATAGTAATGATCCATATTCTACTGGTTTGAATGTTAGCTTTAACAGTGAAATACAGACAATAAATATTGGAAGTCAACCTAGTGGTTCTCATTATTATGTACTAACTAAAGGAATAAAATATATACCAGAAAATAGCAATACCCCTCCATCTTTTTATGATTTATGGATTCCAGATGGTGAATGTTTTTCATATTATGAAACTGAAATAGCTTCCATAAGGAGTAAAACTAATTTAGAAAATTCTAACACATACCTATCTCCTTCATTATATCCAGTATATAGAGAAATATATCATACACTAACATTACGCAGACTTCGTGGATCAGCGTATTCTTATAATAAGAAACAAAGTTTAGCATTACAAAAATTATGCTATTTCCTTAGTAGTTCTCCTATCATAGATAGAACTACAATAAATATTTTAAATGATGATGAAATCTATAATGCGGTAACAACGTATATCAATCTAGATATTACTGATACTGGCGATAATACAGATATAAAAGAACTCAAAAAAATACTAAATATCATATTCAATAAATACAAAAAAATATCATATCATATATATAAAAGACATAATAGAAATAATTATATACAATCAAAATTAGATTTGGTTAAAAAACTATTAGGTAAATATCCTCCATATCTTTCCATAGTGAGTGATATTGGTTTAAGCTTGAAAAAACCAATAAGTAATGGACCTCATGCTTTTTTATCTTTGTCTTCGATTGGAATGTATGATAAAAATATACCGGCAACTAGTTCAATATATAATAATAGTTCCATAGAAATTGGTAATATAAAATATTTAACAGATATTACTACATCAGGATCAGTTATAAATATTAGAGCAAATAATTTTGCAACTACTGGGTATATTCCATTAGCTGATATATCTCTACGAGCACCAATAGCTGACACATTCTATTTGGGTAGTGGAATAAGAATTTCTAACTTTAGTAATCAGTCTGTAATCAAAGGATATGATGTTAATCCAAGTCCAGGAAGTGAGGATTATTCATATCTATGGGAAAAAATAAGTGGACCCAATTGTTTGAAATTTAAAGACATAAATAAAGCCGGGATAAAAGCCTATCAAGTAACAGCATATCCTACATCATCAGATCCTACCCCAGACATCCATATTTTTTCTACTGGAACTTATGAAATTAAAGCAACAAGAACAACAACTGGAGGAGTTTCACAATCTGACATATTAAAGATCACCACATCAGATACTGAACCACTAAATTCTTCAATAACCCCACCAGCACCTTCTGTTAATAATAAGATAATAAATGGGGTTTTTAAACAGGTAGCTTTTAATAAAAGAGGTCTTTTATGGATAGTAGATTCTGATAACTATTATGATGATGGAGAAACTAACGAAGTAAATTTTGATCGGTTAAATGTTACAAAACTTAGAGATGTTCAATTAGATTTTAATATAGATGGTCAAGAAGTAACATTGATGAATCAAGATGCAAATTTAAAACTATCTTTTTATCCAAATAATACTAAAATATTATTATTGAGCATACAGATAGAGAATATGAGAGATAGAGATAATAAGTATTCTCAATGTAAATCATTTTTTAAAGAACAAGTAGTAGCAGATAAAAAAATTAGGTTGGCGGACAATGTTGAGTTGGGAGCTTCTAGTTATGTTAGAAAATATCGAGATACAACAACATTCTATTATCATGATTCTATTTCTACAAATGGAAGAACCAATAGTAAAGTATCGTACACTACCCCACTGATCTCCACAACTTTATCTCCACAAATCTTACCCTATGGCGGATACGATACTAAGGTAGTAGATAATCTTGGTATTAAAATATCTGGACATCCTCAGCCAGAATCTTTAGAAATGCCAATACTTTTATCTAGAAACAATTTTTATTTAATTCCTGGGACAGGAAAGTATTGTCATCTTAAAGAAGTTTTACCAACAGGAGATGGACATTATGTTGATTTTAGACGAGGGCATTTCCACCCCAGCTCTGGATGGATAAAAGATAATGGTAGCTTTGGCTATTTAAATCAATCGTGTGTAATATCTAATAATCTTGATAGACAGAAATCATTTGCTTTCAGTGGACCAGGACTGATGTATTTAAAACCATCAATGGATGGACAAAATTTAGTACATCAATCTACAATAATAATAAATGAAAATCTGTTAACATCCGATATCGCAATAGGGAATAAATATGGCTTTGATTCTATCAAGTGGAATAATCTTGATTATGATAATTTAAATAGTAGCCCAAATATTCCGATCCAAGATGAAAGTAGAAATAATCTGATATCTGATGGCTGTTTGAGATCTTCTATTACTTATGGAATACCCACAACAGGTATTTCACACTTAGTTATCAAAGATTTAGAAGTCAAATTGAATTTTTTGAACTATGTTAATCCTAAAAACTTGGTTGTATGGTTAGATGTTAAAAACCCCAGGTTTTCAAGGGACTCATTACCAAATGACAATAAGTTTTTTATCAAATCAAATTTTAATGGATTCACAAATAATAGTCAAGCGAATATGTATTTATCAGCATTAGGAAATATGAATACGGGTAATGCCATACCTTCCAATGGTACTGCAAGATTATACTTACTGAATCAAGAAAATATATCTAACTATAATACAAATTTTAGTTTTAAGTTCTCTGATCATGCTGATAAGTATATTAGTACATCAAAAAGTATAGATAATAACTATATCAAATCTCCACTAAAAGAACAATTAAATAATTATGGAATCATACAACCGACAGTTGTTGCTACCGGATATAATGATATAGATTCTCAAATTTATAGTAGTATAATTAAAACTAACAATATAAATACTGCCGGAAATTCATTTCTTAAATTTTATAACATACCATTAACTGGTACTGAATTTACAATAAATTTTTCTTTTATTGATCCAATAGACTATACTAATACTATTTTAGATAACCTATTAATCAATGATAGCGTAGCAGGATTATCTTCTACAGAGAATAAGCATTATTCATCTTCTGTATCTGATAGTTTATGTAGTTGGGAGATCATTGTTCATACTGACGATATACATCAACCTATAGCTAAAGATATTTTAGGATATATAGATTATTCTGCATTTTCTCCTGTAAATCCATATAATCCTTCCAGTGGCGTTAATTTTATTGGAGATTTTACTAATAAAAATTACTTGATACCTAGTGTTAATATAAATGCTCCTTATCCATATTTTGCAAATATAAATACTTGTTTTAATTGTGATCCGGATATGTATCGAGGAATATCTAGTCAGATACCAACATTTCCTTCTCTTTTACCATACGCTATGATCGGACTATCCGCAATGTCACTAGGTCTTGCGGGCGTAGTTGGTGGTCTTCAAGCATTGGCTATGGTAAGTTCTTTTATGTCTAATGGTGGTCGCGCTGATCCTATTATTAATTATTTTACTGATGTTAGGTTCTTTAATCAAACTATAGCCAGTGATGCTCAGTATTATAAGCCAATATACTCTAATCTATCTTTTGGTGATGCTAACACAGCTATAGTGTGTGCTAGTAATAATGGTGCTGAATGGTATTATTTTGAGACACCAATATTTAGATATATAAATACTCCACCTTTATCAAAAAATAAATACAAATTTATTAAATTAGCAGAAAAAAATATACCTCAATTATCACATTTTAATTATACTATAATAAATACTTATAATGATCTGAAACTATCATCAGTTATTCAATCTACAACATTTAATATAGAACAATTATCTGGTACTGGCATTATACTATCTGATATGGCTCCTTTCTATAAGAACGATATAGTGTATGTTAAAAATCAAACAGAACCTACACAAAACGGATATTACGTTGTTAAAGAAACGGCTTGGGATAAAATACCTATCTCAATAAATCCAATATTCTTACAGAATAATTATGATCCCTCATGGTCTGAACAAGATATAGTATCTGATACTAATGATAAAAAAGAAATTTTAGTAGATGGAACGAGAGCATTTGACTTTTTTGATGTCTCTCAATATATAAAAGTATCTACCATAGACGATAATAGTGTCTATATCAAAAGTAAGCATATTATATCTACTGTTAATGGATATAAAACCCTATTTGTACTTAGCGCTGGAGTAGGAACAAATGGATATATTACTAAGCCAAGTGGTGTCGCTGATACCTTATTCTTATATAGAGACGATACTACTACAAGGTCATCAGAAAAATTCCCTATTAATAGCTGGGCTTTTAGTAATAGTTTAACAGAATCTTTTGGTCCAATCAATCCAGAATCTCACATTACTACATATAGTGAAGGTAGCATAGGATGGGGAACAGATCTTCTAATACAAGATAAACTCTATACAGTAAGTCCAGATTATAGTAAAATACAAAATACAAAAGATATTTTTAACAATCAAATTAATGATAGGTTAAAATTTAATCACATAGATATTATTGATAACATAGGAACAGTCTATCCTTTTGATTTTACTGAGGATCCCAATGATCCTAATAAGGATCAATTAAGGGGTTGGTCTTACACAAAAAATGACTTGCGTTATATTTTTGAAAGTACTGATGATGTTTTTAGTAAAGATAAGATAGAAAATCAGTTGATTAAAAATTTAAGATCAACGTCTTTTGCCGATAAATCTGAGCCTGTCATGGTATGTATTAAGTCTATTCAGTTTACGGGCATTCCATTTTCCGGGGAAATCTATATAGAAAATGATTATACTAGAAACAGTATAATAAATTTTAGCCCTACAGATAAAGATACCATACGTAATAGGTTAGATCTGCTTTGTACTGGTATAATTCCTTCCAGTTTAAAGTATTATAATAATCTATCTAATGACCCAGCTTCCTGTCTAAATAAACAAACATATGATACGGGTATTTGTTTAAAGATGGAAGCAAAACAAACTCTCGTCAATCTTACAAGAGAAAAAACTAATCTACAGATGGCGCTATCTTTATGCACAACATCTGATGAGATTATGCCTTACATATCTGGAAGTATAGTTGTAAATACTGGACCAAATCTACCACCAGAAGCTAATACTATTACAGTCTCATATAAAGAGAATAGAGACTTATATTGGATTCATATTGATCCAGAAAAGCCTTGTAGATTAGCCGAAGAGATATCTATAAAAATACCATATAAAACTTCATATGAGATAGGATCAATAGTTGGTAATGTAGTTGGTGATGATTCACAGATATTACCTCCAATTAATGCTAACATAACTAATGGTATAGATGAGAATTTTGAAAGAGTTGGGAGTACAGTAACTTATACAACATCAGACGCAAAAATTGCTGAGAAAATTGCTGAGTATAAAACACTATATCCTAATATTATATGGTCTAATTCCCCTGCTCTTTTATGGGATAAGTCAGAGAATCTTGTTTATGGAGATTTGAATCTTAAAACAGGAGCTAGTAAAAAACTAATTATTTCTTTGGGAGATAATGTTAAAGATAATGTTATTCAAATGAGAGAAGAGTATATAAGACCTTTAGGTAGTAGAGAAAAATCTATCGGTAATAAAAAAATTAAGGACGTTTTAAACTTAACGAATAATCTGAAAATTAAATTTAGAAACATGCCTAGAAAAATTAAGAGTATCGATTCTGAAAGATATACTAAGTATACTTTTGATAAAAAAGGAAATCTGGTAAAACCTCCAGGCTCAACTTATAGTTCCGTCGGTCAGTTGGCTAATAATTTTGTTTGCTGGCAATGTATAGATCCAGCAGGAAAATACGTTATACCTAGTGATTTTATGGTATTGCAAAACGAGATGCTATACAGAGGATTTTTTGGTAGTATAGATGGTATAGAACATAAAAATACTAGATATATGGATACTCTGGAGGCGTGGGAGTGGATACCATATGAGTATTATATAGATACTAGACCAAATATACAATCTGGCATAGTTCCTTGTGGTAATGTCCAATCTATTATTGGTAGTGGATTAATTACACATACCTACCCAGTACCCGCAGATTCTGGATGGATGACACTTTCATGGGATGCTTCTACTAAACCAGACAAATTCACTATAGAGTATAACGGATCAGAACAGTTTAATTCTCAATATGTCAGCAATATAGCATACTATACTTTTCTTAAGCCTTCTGGCATAGACGAAGTAAAAGTAAATGTAAATGGAGGGGGTTTTGGCACCAATTGGAAGTACATTTTATCCTGCCCATCATTCCAGAATCAGCAGCCGTACTGGAGATAGAAGTATATGGTGGACATTATGACCAAGATGTGTTAGCTCTAAGAACTGTATATAAAGATCTTAATTATCTTTCTTCGAATACTTATGCCATCCCTTATTAGGAAGATAGGTATTTTCATCATCCTTACGCTTTGGAAATAATGTTCCACCCTTTTTGTGCTGACCAAAGGATAGTGTTGCGCCGCACTTGGAATCAGTACATCTTAATTCATAATAATCATTAGCGTCAACATTTCTAACAACAAACTTGATATTAGTACAACCACAAACCCCGCACTTCTCCTCAGAGAAAATTTCTTGGATTAATGCTAGTTCCTTAAATACTTCCTTTTGTCCAGAAGCCTCTAGTTCAAAAGATAATTTATCGTTAGCTCTGTATAAAACTTTCATAATTATTTCCATTCATTGTTAAAGCCTAATAAGTCATCAGGAATCTCAGTAATATTCTGCTGATGCTTAGATAATAGCCTTATTATTGTTACGGCATCTTCGTGGCTTAAAGCATAAATATTCTTAGATTCTAGAGCATTACTTTCCAAAAGCTTGCTCACATTTATATTAAGTCTTTTTGCCATAACGTCAATGAAATTAATCTGATTATTTGTGATTTTTGATACAGTATCCTGATCTGGGTGATCTTCCATATCTTTGACCATTTCTTCAGCCGCAATAACTTTTCTTAGCTTTAATGCTCGTCGTAAAGCTCTACCTTCTGCTCTGGTTTCCGCTACGGCAGTAGGATGGTTACGATATGCCTTGTCGCAGTTGCCCCAATAAACGTCAGCTGCACCGCTCACGGCCCTATATTTAACATTCATGTCATCTGACACATCTCCTTTTAATACATAGCGTATGGTGTGTGTGGCGGTGGCTCTTTTTTCGTTATCTGGACTTGGAGTTTGGACTATTTCTGTGATAGCCTCAATAACATCACAATTTAATGCTATCTCAAATATTCTCCTTAAACCGTCTGTTGTTGGATTACCACTAATCTTTTCATCATCACTTAATAAACCTAGAACATGATCAGTCCACTCGAGATCATTAGGTGTGACAGTTTTTGTTTGTACTACTTCAACCGCTTCCAATGTCTTCTCTTCAATCATCTCTTTGTTATCCTTCTTATTTTTGACCATTTTAATCCTCTATTACAAAAGTTCTGTTGTCTGGTTGTGGGAAAGATTGTTTAATATCTTCTATGACTGTTTTGAGTTTAGCATAAATTATCTGTGATCTTGTTTTTGAAAAATCTTTAGTCTGCTTTATTCTTATCAGAGCCAATCCTTTACCCAAAATCAATCCTTGTTTTTTTTGATCATACGATATATTTTTAGCTAAAGCATCTTCTCCCCAAACAGGAAGAAAATGCGACGGCCCGTCTATTTCTATCGCCGTATTCATTGTAGGAAGAAACAGGTCTATTTGCAACTTGGTATTTAGTAGGCTTTGCTCTTTGTGAAATTCCACCCTGTACCCATCTTGCAAAAGACTATCAAAAATAAACTTTTCTAGTTTTGATCCAACCTTGCTTGTTAAACGAACAGCGTCATTAGCCAATCTGATCATATTCTTTTTAGCTTCTTCGTCCATTCTTTCCCAAGCTTCTTTGCTCTTATTTTTTCTTTCTTGTAGAGTTTTACTATCTAATTCATCCCAAGATTTCAAAACTCCAATACCAATTTTATTTTTTTCTTCCACAGATCTTTCTTTGCCTTTTGTAGGATGTTGATGCTTGCCACTTTTAAGAGCATTCTTTTGAGCATCAGACTTATCTCTTATTGGTATTTTAAAAGATACAGCGTCTCTTCTTATCTTATTTGCGTATGTCCCATACTCAGAAGCTATATCTGCAAAACTCTTTTTATTATCCAGATAGGACTTTCTTATAATACTTTCTTTTTCTGACTTAGATAATTTACTATACAAGATCTTTGATTGTTTCATATGAAAAATCCTCCGATATACCTATTGGTTTTTTCCAGCACATATCATATATATCATAAAGTTGTTGATTCTTAGTTATTATATTCAGGTCTTTTGAATCGAATATTTCAGACCAATATTTAAAATTTTGGATATGTTTTGTCCAAGGCAACTCATATGCATAATAAAATCTTTTTGATAGATTAATAAAATTTTTGCTCAATATTAACGACGGCATATCGAATACTACCAAATTGCCTTTGAAAAATTTGGCTTGGCTAATATGTAATATTGGTACTGAGTTATTTTCTACAATTTCTGAATAACTATTAAAAATACATATTTGACTATATGGATTATTATCAATAAGAGATTTTGCAGTTTTTAAAATATGTTCAGATGTTGTTGTATTCTCTAGTTTAATACATAGTATTCCCAGATCAATCATGATTTTAATATCCTGTCTAAAAATTTATTATATGTCTCTATGTCTTGAGATAATGAAATTTTATCTTCTATCAATTGTCCATCTTTTGGTCTTAAGATTTTTGTTCCACAACTTAATGCTTCTGGCAAATATAGATTATCAACCAACAAACAACTACTAGCTTTATTTAAAACTTCCGCCCTATCTTGTTCTGATAGTAAGCCAATATTTTGTTGATGTTTCATCGACGATGGTCCAAAAATTCTTATATTAAATTTTTTATTTGGATATAAAACACTCAATAAATCATCATTAATATTTGAAGACCTATCAATAAAACATGGAATATATTTATCTCTCTGTTTATTTGTATTAAAGAATATATGTTTATTTATTAATTGTGGAATTTCTATCATAGAGCCTTTATCCGATTTTTTCCCGATATTTAAGCAGTACTTACTTAGCGAGTCTATAACATTGTTATCTATAATATCATGATAAAGTATTATTTTTTTGCTTTTATTAAATTCATTTATATATTGATATATTTCATTAGTCATTAATGAAGAAACAAAAATATATGCATCAAAATCATATCTATAATGTATATGATACAGATTTCCATCAATTCGATCATTTATAATAGTCAAATCATCAGATTCAATTATAGAAATATTATTAATAAATTTATCGTCGAATTCTTGTACAAATAATTTCATATAAATAGCTTAGCCTTTGATATATCTTTTACTGTGTTAATTTTCATTATATTTTTTTTGCTTATGAAATGTTTATCAAATATAGTATTATGTTTTTCCATTAAAGTATTGATTAATTCAAAAAGAAATAATTGATCAATATTGTCGGAATCACAAATTTTTTTCATATTTTGAACAGCGTTATTATCTAAGAGGGCACATTCGGACCAGGGTGTTGGTAGATCATAAAATAAATAATTGATTTCTTCCGATTCACCACATCCTATATTAAAATTTGTTTTTGGCTTGTCGATTAAAAATATTTTTGATTTAATAGAATTTTTAATGCATAAATTTTTAAACAAAATACCGTTGCTAACTATTAATAGATTATTTGATGAGGTGTGATTATCTATAAACAGTTTTATTAGTTTTGCTTGATTGGTATTTGTATAATTTGTATTTTCGATGACATGAACACGATTATATTTAGATATTACTTTCCTAATCTTATCGCACTCAAATCCTGCCCCAACATAAATATTACAGTTATTATCTATTTTTTTAAATTGCTGTATCTGATAATCTAGTACTGTTGTTGAATTTTTGATTGTCAATAAGGCTTTGGATCCCAAGGATTTCATTCCTTTGGTAATTTCTGGTACTAGTAATAGTATATCAAGCATAGTATTTTATTAAAGGATTATCTATTTCTTTAAGAGCTAGTGTGATATCTGGGTTAACAGTGTCTTTAATCTCTTCATATGTTTTTAAGGATATGAATAGACCATCCGTCTCTTCTTGATTTCTATATAAAGCATGTGCTATTGGTTGTTTTATCGTGACTATATAGTTTATGCTAGAAATATCTTTCTCCCATGAATCACAAGAAGACGCAAGATTAATCCATAGAAACTGATATTTATCTTTATTCGGATTAGTATTTAATACTATGCTAAGACTTTCTTGATAGTCAAATTCTTCCAACATATTATGTAGTTTCCAATCTATATTATTCTTTTCAAGATTTTTGAAAGAATTAATTATACTTTCTGTATTATTCTTTTGATAAGTTATTATAGAAACAAATCCTGGCTTTATCGATAAATTGATTATCTTTTGTGCAATATCTGTGTGGTCGTTCTCCCCGAGAAAAACTATCAAATAATAGGTTGCTCTATTTTTAAAATATAAATGTTTTTTTAGATCTTCAATAGATCCTATTTTATCTTTATGTTCTTCATATGCTTTCGTACTAAATGCGTATGGACAAAGATAGTTATGTATATAATAAAATTTTTCACTATTTATTATTAATTGTTTACTGTCTTTTATTTGATCAATAATATTCATGACACAAGGATCTTGACTATCTGCATAGTCTGAGAAGATACATTTCTCACAATTTGTATTTTTCATATTCCTACTCTTTGAATGGTAATGTATGTCTTAAAAAAATCTGTAGAGTTTTCTAATTTTGTGACTTTGAATTCTTGGTTTGATTCAAATATAAGTGTGATTTGCTTTAATGAAAAAATAGACTTAACTCCGTTTATAAAACCAAGCATTTCCTTATCCGATAATGCATTATTAATATATTGTCTAGAAATATGCTTGAAATTATTTATTGTAAGAGTTACTAATCCATTTGGTCTAATTTTTTCTTTTATTTCTTCCAAGATATTATTTGCTACTGATGAATCAAAATATTCTAAGCATCCACAATATATATGGTCTATTGAATAATTAACAAGATTAGATAGATCATTGATTTCTATGTTGTCGAATCCCTGTATTGTATCTTGTTTCTTGATCGTATATAGATTTATTAATCTGTTCATAGTAAAAGAGGTTCCTTTATTCTGTTAATAATGGTATCATAGATTTCATCTTGAAATTTTACTAGATCATACTTTTTAGCTAAAAAACTAATACGATCTTTAATTTTATCCACATTACGTATTTTTAAAGTTGATTCTATTATTAGATGAATTTTATTAAAATCATCTATATTTATGATTCCTTCTTCTTCTGGTACCGATGAAGACAAAACATCACATCCGCAAGATAAAGCTATTAAAGAATCGAAAGTTTTTTTTATAGATATACAAATATTATATTCTTTTAAAGTGCTAATAATTTTTTCATAAGAAATATTTTGATCAATATTTATAATGCCAGCATCTGGAAAATATTTCTTTACATAAGAATATAGTATATCCACCGATTTTGCATTATTGGGATTCAGTAAAACCACAGACTTGCGTGGTTGATCAAAATCAATTTTTACTTTTGGAATCCCATACGGTATATATTTACCATTATCTATAGACCATTCAGATTTTAATGACTCATTAGTATATATTTTAAATGAATCGCCCAATCTGTTCTGTAATAAGAATTTATCTTCTTTTTTAAGTGCTGGGTCTGGTGATTCGTGGAAAAATATCATATCCAGGATGTGTTCGCTTTTATAAAAACTAGCGTTAGACGTATACTGTACCGGATCGTTGTTCCAATATATGTCATAACAAAACATTCCACGAGTACGGATATACTCAGATTCATACATAAATGACATATCTAAATGTTTTATTAAAAATTTATCAAAAATACTATTACTATAATCATATAATATCTTTATATCTTTTCTTTTAGGATCACCAGATAAGTAGAGTATAGGACTCAAAATATTCTGCATTATTGTAGAATATGACATATTGTTTCTCCTAAATTTTTATTATTATTTTTTTTCATTCTATTATTTTTATTATTTTGTTGATTTTTTATATCTATCATTTTTTTACAGAGGTCCGCTGTCGGTATTGAGGTCATTAAATCTTCAAGATCATTTGATGTATCTATACTTATTGCCGGTATTTGTATACTAGTAGTATTATGTTTGTTTATAATATTTTTTTCTGATTTAACAAAATATTTCTCATAAAGATACTGTGAATAATCATCGTTCAGAGATAGGAAACAATCAAAAGTATTTAATGATGCTATAACTGATTCTGTCTCTAGTCCATTAAAAATAAATACAATATTATCATAGTCTATAATTTTAAGTTTTTGTTTTGTTTCTTTATAATAATTTTCTAAATCTTTTTTATCTTGCTCTGTACCTTTACAGCATATTAAAAGATTAACATTAGCATAAGAACGAAATGATATAAGAAAAGAATTAATGATTTTCTGAATAATCGAAATATTCTGTTTATAGGTTCCTATAAAACCAAAAATAAAATTGTCTCCAATTTTTTCTCCAAGATTATATCTTTTATTAGAATGCTGCGATATTTCTTTATCTGAAAATGATTCATCAAAAACAACTATAGGAGATGTTATATTTGATCTAATTAATATTGTTTTATCATGATCGTTGTCAACTAATACGTAGTCGAATGAATTAAGCTTCTGATAATTTTGATTATAGGAGACTTTTGATATTCTATTATCGATAATGGGTATTGCTATATTTTTAACAGATTTTTGTATTGAGAGGTATTCTACTGGTGCATGTTGTATTAGTGAATTTAATTGAAATTTTTCTGGAATATTCTCTATAAAATTAAGTATACCAGTATCATCTTGAGTTACAGACAGATCATCTATATATAATGGTCTACCTATAATAGACATTTTTTTTATGATAAAGGCTCTATGGATAGACTCTAAATAAATTTTTGATAGTTGCCCCATATAATCATATTGTCTATATGGACCAATGAATATTGTTGTCATAATAGTTCTTATGTGTTTGCCTTGATTGATGCATATTGTATGAAGTCGTCATTGAATTTAATATTTTCAGATCTAACCTTATCTGAATGATTTATATTGTCTATGTATGTATTTATATATGTTACTATATCATCATATTCATGCTTAGTAATATTAGACCCATGCATAGAAAAGCCATAATCTACATATTGTAACAAAGTTAGTATGCTCATAGATGATATCTTGTCTATATCTTTTAGATGACTAAAGCATAATTTTGCTGTATTATCAAAATGCTGACTGCTATTTGTGTCTATTTCTTTTTCAATTTTATTCATAAATGTTGCTGAACTGTGCCAGTCTGATCTATAGGTACTGTCTATATGATCCAAATGATTTTCCCATTTTTTTGCTATGTCATCCCAATTATAGTATTTTTCTGTAAGCTGTCTAGTCTTTTGGCCTATAGCCGATCTCTCTGAGTCTGACATATTGCATAATTTAACTATTTCATTTGCTAATTGTTCATTATCTGGATAAACTCTTATTGCTTTTGTTTCAAGTTCTTTAAAGTATGATTTTGGACTAATAGGAACAGCATCTAGCTTTTTTACAATATCGCACATTGCACTATAATCAACTGTAAATATTGGTAATCCGCAAGCTCCTGCTTCTGTTTGTGGGCATCCAAAACCTTCGCATATGGAATATTGTACATAAGCATCGAATAGATTATAGACCTTAGCTAGCTGTTCAGTTGATATTCCATTTGTTACAGAGGAGAATGTCATGCTTTTTTCCAAACATCTTGAACATACTTTTTGTGGTCCTACAAAGACACTTGAACTCATATTACCACAACGTCTACATAGATATGTAAATAGTACTCTGTTAGCTAGTCTGTGTTCTTTTAAAAGTTCTGGCAGATCCCAACCAGCATCAGGATAACTTGTATGAATATACAAATATATTTTTTTACCCAGCGGATTATTTTCTTCTTTCAAGATATCCATAGCTTTTCTAAAAGAAACCATAAGTTCTGGTATCAATTTTCTTTTTTGATTTCTCATAACTGATCCTATGACTATGCTGTCATTAGGTATGTCATACTCTTCTTTTAGAGATTTTTTGTCTTTTACTGGATGAAACGTAAAGAGATCAACCCCAGGGGATGCGGTATCTATATAATTTATCTTGCCTGAGCTTTGATCTTTTAGAACATTGGCACCCCAATCAGAATAAGTAAAAATACTGTCGGCAGAGAGAAATGTGTCTATCCACTCTTCCTGCTGTGGAGCGGAGTCAACTGTTGGCATAAGTATCCAATGAAAGAATTTTCTTAAAGGCGATAGTGCTTGGTACGAACTCATCCAATAATCCCTAATATCTATCACAACATCTGGCTTAAAATCTAATAAGACTTTTTCAAATCTCCATCTACCAAATTGATTATCTCCCCTCGAAGTATACTCTTTGTGTCTTGGATCATCTTCCTTGACTGCATTAGCATAGTATCTCCAAGGTATATTCTTATCTCTTGCATCATTTACCATGCCATAAGAAGCAAATTCTGCTATGTCATACTTGTTAGTCTTATACAGTCGAGATAGGATTTCTCTAGTATAAATTGAAAAGCCAGAGCTAAGAAAGCTGGCTTCAGAAACCATGAGTATTTTAAGTTTTGATTTATTCATAATAATAAAGAGGGAAGATAAAAATAGGGGCGTTTTACCGCCCCCATCTTTATGAAATTATATTCTAAATATCCTAATCAGAAAGCAACGGACTCAGCAGGTTCCGCTTGTTCGCCCTTGCCCTGCTTTGACAACTTAGTAATCTTAGAGAAATTATTAACTCTAACCTTTAGACTACTATGCTTAACGCCATCCTTTTCCCACGTATCATTGCGTAGAGATCCTTCTACTAGAACCAGATCACCCTTCTTAAATGAAGATCCTATGATCTCAGCACCACTGTCCCATGCTTCGCAATTAATAAATGAAGTTACCTTATCCTTTTCACCACTAGCCTTAGTATATTCCCTAGAGACAGCTACGGTAAAATTAACAACAGAAGTCTGCTTGCCGCCAGTATTAACGACTCTTAGCTCAGGATCTCTTGCTAAATTACCTCTCAAAATCGTGATATTCATATCATCTCCTTAATTAAAAATTTAAACCAAACCAAACGAACACGATAACATATGATAATCGATGGCATGTGATTGTCAAGATCTCGGCGTAAAACACTTATCGACAACCAAACCATCCTTTGTTTTTGTTTTGTTGCCAATAAAAATTAGCACATTACCTTGGAATAGATGGTGCTTATATGTCTCTAATTGTTCCGGGAAAAAGATAACAGAATCCAATAGACCATAAGCATCTTCAACACTAACAAATGCCATTTCTTGTCCTGGATTTTTTCCCTTTTTTGTCTTAATAATATTTACATTGCTAACTTCACCGGCTAAGATTATTTTTTCTGATAGTAGCGTAGTTTTAAATTCTTTACAATTAGTATTGGTCATACTAATATCATAAGAGTCTAATTTAGAGCAAGATATGGCTACACCCAGAAAAGAGTTTTCTGAATCAGATAACCATTCTATCTTATCTGTTAATGAATAAGGAGGATGCTCCAGTGATCTTATTAAGTTAGAAATTGGCTCTATTCTCTTTTTTGTTATCTTTTCATTAAGCAATGCTTGTAGTACGACCTTTATATCTGATGTAGGCTTATCACTTATAAGGCCCGCAAATAGTTCTAACTCTTTCTTGGTTAGAGATGACAATATTTCGTAATGAAAAAGTATTTCAGTTCTATTTTTTCTAAAATAATCCAGAGCGCCACTACCAACAAGAGCTTTTGCAGCTGTTGAGTTAATATTCAGTAATATGTGACAGATGCTTTGAATATATCCTAATGAACTAATATCTTTTTGCTCATTAAGTTCTAGCAACTTTTTAAATACAGAATCTCCAACACCTTTGATATCTGTTAATCCAAAATATATATTCTTATCTTTAATGAAGAAATTCTTATTAAGATTGCGTAGATCTGGTAATCTAACATCAATACCCATCTCATTAGCATTTCTTGCCAATTCTTTTATCTCTTGCTGAGGATCTATCTTGTCTTTAGCAAACTTTAAATATGATGCAAAGAATATCCTGGAGAAGTGTGCTTTTGTATAAGCTGAGAGATATGCGTTCATAGCATAACTTATACTGTGTGACTTATTGAAAGAGTATCTTTGTGATTTTTCAATCCAGCCAAAGATTTCTTCTGCCTGATCCTCTGTTACGATATTCTTTTCTTTGGATCCTGTTAAGAATTTTTTCTTCAATTTAGCCATTTCTTCTGGCTTCTTTTTTCCAATAGCCTTTCTTAACATATCAGCTTCCTGCAGATCAAATCCTGCAATATCATGGGCGATCTGCATACTCTCTTCTTGGTATATCATCTCTCCATATGTTGTCTTTAATGCTGGTTCTAATGCCATATGAAAATAGTCAATACTTTCCAATCCATTTTTCTTATCTATATAATGATTGGTAATACTCTTGCCATCTCTTACAGACTCTAAGCATCCTGGTCTAAGAATAGCTATCAACCCAGATAACTGTTCAATATTTTCTGGCTTAAGTTTTTTAGCCATCATTTGCCCGAGCCTAGACTCCAACTGAAAACATCCTTTAGTATTACCTTCGGATATCAAGTCCCAAGTTCTGTGACACTCCAAATTAAGATTCTCTATATTAGCAGAGAAATCTATTTTTGGAATATCGCCAGAATTGTCTATTACTTTAAACTTACAACCGCAATCAAACGCAAAAAAATCAGACATTCGCAAATGACCCCTTAAATTTTATCTTGTTAGATAAATTCCTATGCAATTTTAAAAACCTAATTAATATATCAGCAGTATCTTTTACGTCTTTCAGAGCATCATGAGCACCTTCTTTTGATATACCTAAATAATCTCTAAGATTATCTAGAGTATAATTTTTAAGCTCATTGTTACCTTCAAACCAATAAAATACCATATTCATCAAGTCTACAACATCTCTAGGATAAAATAGACTAGACTTGCCCTCTTTATTGAGATTGTCATATTTTGTACTAAGTCTCTCAATAATTTTCAGATCAAACCTATTTATGTTATATCCCGCAGCAATGGGAGCACTAAAACAAGATTTTCTTTCGGATCTTGTATGATACATATCCAGGTATGATGTAAACATTTTCCATCCATGATCCTGCTTCTGATAAGACTTCCATTCTTTTAGAATATCCTCTTTAGAAGAACCTCTCACCTTTGCATGAAAATCCAACACATCACTATCTGCATAGTCATATTCTGGATTATCTATCAATGCTTCTGGCTTAATACTAATATTAAACTCGGAGTCTGGCACTACTTGTAGTTTAAGAGGATCTATAATTATGGCAGCTATCTGAACAGGACTACATTTCTCTGGATTAATACCGTCAGTCTCCAGATCGAAAACACAAATTTTTTGAAAATTAGGCATTAATTGACCACCACCATTAGGTTATCGGTAAAAAATACTCTTGAGTTAGCGTCATCTACCAAATGAGCATTAATAGACTGACAACAACTAACTTTTACAGCATTTACCTTGGTATACTCAGAACCATTTACGCTAAAATTTTCTCCTACCGCTACTTCACCGAAAGTCTTTTCCATGGTTATTCTCCATTTTTTAATAGGTCAGAAATAGTCATAATCTTATCTAGCATAGCTACGCCTAGAATATCAAATTTAATTACACCCAAAGATTCCAGGTCCTGCATTTCCATGCCCGCAATAAGTTGATCATTTTTTGAATCATAAATCATGGGGCAAACATTACTCAATTCATCTATACTAATTACAATACCAGCAGCGTGTTTTGATTGATTAGATTTAGTTCCTTCCAAACGAATAGCCTGTTCAAAACGCTTGGCCAGAGGACCGGCTAATTCTCCTTCCTCATTAATATAGCACCACTCCTTGAGTTTGTCAACATTGTTTTCTAATGCCCAACGAATAATGGATGCTTCGCCAGTATCTTCTTTCATTTCTTGCAATTCGTCTGCAATTTTTGCTTCATCCGGGATGTATTTTGTTATACGATTCATCTCTTCAAATGCCACGTTGCCATATACTCTTAATACTTCCTTTAAGGCTCCACGGCCTTTCATAGTATTATAAGTTATCATTTGAGATACCTTATTGCTTCCATACTTATTTTTAATATATGAGATGATTTCTTCTCTTTTGTTAATTGGTACATCAACATCTATATCTGGCATGGAAATACGGTCAGCAGTATTTCGACCAGAATTATAAAATCTACTGAACAATAGATCATACTTTATAGGATCTATAGCAGTAATTCCTATTAAGTAGGATACTAAACATCCAGCAGCAGATCCTCTTCCTGGTCCCGGAAGCCAATTATTAGACTTTACATTGTTAAGTATGTCTTGAATGATAAGAAAGTAGCTGGACAGCCCAGCGCCCTGCAAAACATCCAATTCTTCCTTAATTCTATCAACATAGATTTGTTGTTTATCCTTTGGAATATTATTGGCTATCTTATCTCTCCAACCATTTCTGCATAATTCTCTTAGATATTCATCTGGATTAAATCCTTTTGGACATTCAAAATTTGGAAGAGCAGGTTTATTTAGAATATCATATGACTCTATCATAGAATCTACATGATTAGTATTATCTATTTCTTCTTGAGTGTGTAAATCAGCCATTTCTTCTGGAGACAATATGTAATAATTATCTGACTTAAAAAAACATCCCATAGGAACATCTTCATTATTAAGTATCTTTTTATTGATATCAACAAGAGTAGTCTTTAGATTATTACATAAAAGGATCCTTTGATCAACAGCATCAGATTTATCGCAATAATGAGCATCTGGTGTGCATATTACTTTTGTTTTAGTTATTGATCCAAGTTTTCTTATCAAATCTGTTAACTGAATCTGTTCTGGTATATGTTCTCTATCCATGAGTTGAGACTCTAGAAAGAAATTATCTTTACCAAACATATCCTTCATCTTAGCTATCATTTCAATAGCTTCTTTTTCGGAATCATCTTTGGATCTTAGTATCTTATTTGCTAATACTGATCCTAAGTGACCACAAAAACCAATTAGATTACCATCTAAGAATTCTTGTAATCTATTAAAGCTCAATCTTGGCTTATGATAAAAATTATGCTTACTATTAGATTCAGATATTATTCTGATTAAACTAGCCCATCCCTTTTTATTCTTAGCTAAAACTATAAAATGTCCAAGCTTACTATTTTCTTTAGTCTTTATGTGAGAATCATCTTCGCTGATATATAGTTCACAACCTAAAATGGGTTTGATACCATTAGATTTCATTGACTGGTAAAACTGCACAGTTCCAGATATTGTTCCGTGGTCAGTAATTGCACACGAAGTTACTCCAAGAGTATTACATCTTTTTGCAATTTGTGCAGGCTTAGATAGTCCATCCAAAAGTGAGTAGTGTGACCCACTTAAGAATGGACGTGCAGAGGAATATACCTCTTATTCACGTCCATCTTTTATTTTCCTTCTTTTGGTATTTTGGGGGTGGGTCAATGAGAAACTGACTCGATGTATTGTACGATACGAACGGGTGTTGTCAAGCGACCGAAATATCATTCTGTGGTTCCGGGTGCTTTGTACTTTGCAAATGAGTGATTCTTATTCTTATACTCTTTTACAACAGAATCCATACCATTCAGATCAATATCATGTTTAATTTGTTCACATTTTGTCATTGTTGAACCAAGACTGCAAGTTTGATTTTCTCTATATTCTACTTGCGGTTGTATGTGAGTATTGTCGAATGTTGTTTTACCAAAATGGCATAATTTTGTACACATCCAAGTTTTATTAAGTCTTGGCCTTCTTGTATTCTTAACCACCTCAAATTTTTGACGTAACATATCCTCTGTCTTAGAAAGATCTGATTTATCAAAACATATCGAAAAAGGTCCACCGTCATTGATAAAATAGATAGAAAATATAATGTGGTCTATGTGAGGATACAAATGACTAATAGCATAATGATATATTCTTAACTGTGGATCAGTCTGTAGTTTTTCTAAGGTCTTTTCCTTACCAGTCGCCCAATCTAATCTTCTACCAGTTTTCCAGTCAATAATTTCAATAGTATTGTCGTTTACTAAGGTTATAAGGTCTATAGTACCCTTAATACCCAAATTACCTTCTAGCTTACCTTCTGGAGTATCATAAGAATATGCTGCCCAAGGTTTTTTAATCTCGATATCAAAATGTTGCTCTGGACATAGTATATGTCTATTCCTTGGATCGAACATACCATCATTAAATTCTATTGCTTTGTAAACCCATGCGTGACAATCTTTATAGTCTTTCAATGCCCACTTGTGATGAGAATTAGCTTCTGAATAATGCTTATATACTTCCTCTATAATAACATTCAAGCTATAGTTTGAGATATTTACTTTTCCTACCACATCATCATCGATAACTTTAACATCATCTTGCTGTGCCTTTTTTATAACTGCTAGTATTTCTAAGACTTTATGAACTATGGTTCCTTTATCGGCTTTTTGGCCCGATGGACCACGATAGCCAAGAACATATTCGAGAAAATATTGCTGCTCGCACATTGAGTGTGTGTTATATGAACTACTTCTAAAGTATGTGACTATAATGGTAGAATCTCCTGTAAAAATTTTTGTATATCCATGCATTGATCATATATGTTCATATTTTCATTATCGCAAATATAATCAAAATTAGACCAATCATAGTTTTCTTTATCCAATGCTACTTCAGCTTTGGCTGATGAATTAAAAGGATTTCTGGTTAATCTAAGTACCTTACCACCCTCTGTCTTAATACTATCAGCTTCGTTTGGGAATCTACAGTCAGCGATAATAGCTATGGAAGGTTTTTCTTCTTTGATCTTTTTTATGGTTGCTTCTACCCAAACATTATTTTTAAGAGTACGAAAAATATTGGTTCCAATAATTTCCATAGCCTCTCTTCCAGAAAGCTGTTTATCATCCCATGTTAAGTCTGTTAAGGTATTTTTTTCTTCATCTGATCCATAACATTGTTCATACGTTAGTCCCAGGATATTCATACAAATATCTTTTTTTAGTGGATCAGCAAAACTATATACTTTAATGTGTTTCTCTAATTTTTCAACTACCTTATTTAGTATAAAGTCATTTCTATTAATATTAGATAGATCGAATATTCCAGCATAGTTTCTATCATTTAAAAGATCCGAAACTACTATTTGTCCATTTGGATTTATTGATACCTTTTGAGCTATTTCTAATTGAGCAATAAATAGGGAGATTATAAAATTGCTCGATGTACTCTTGCCCGACTGCTTTTTTCCTGAAAATCCTATGATCATATAAAGTCTTTAATTAGAGGTTTAATTTCGTTATTAATTTCTTCAATACTCATTGAAGCTATGTCTTCTTTACTAGGAGAGATATTTTTGATATTATATGTTTTTTCGCATTTCTGCTTTATTTGAATAGCCGCCTTTTGACCAGCATCGTCATTGTCCATTATAGTAATAATGGTCATGGCACCAGAAGTGTCCAAAATCATTTTCTGACGATCACTCAATGATGAGCCAAATATTGCTACAGCATTAAGTATACCCGCTTCAGACAATCTCCAAACATTTCCTGGGCTTTCAACAAGAATAACGCATGATGTTTCTTTGATTCTATGCTGTGCAATCCAAAAATTATACAAATGTTCTTGGGTTTTAAATCCAGTATTATGTCTCCATTTTGAGTATTTCCATAAAGAATCAGCAGATGGACAGCTTGTTTTTGGGTCGTGGTATGCTTTGCATTGTGGGCATTTCTCATATATACTTCGTCCGGTACAACCGACCATGTATTTAAAATCAGGGTCGTATATCGGAACCACGGCCCTCCCATTCATCTCTTTACCTTGAACCCGACAGTCTCCTACATCATAGTTGTTCAGAGTTAGGGCGGAAAATCCTCTGTTAAGAAAATAATCAGAAGGAATAGATAGACTTCTCCTAATTACATCTTTTGATATCTTTGGACTATCGTCTTGATTATTGTTGCTAATGTATTTAACCGTATTAACAAAGGCCGTTTTTTCTTTAGCTTTTCTCGATATCTTTATGCTAGAAAAATCTTCTCGTATAAAAGCTGTTGCAAAATCTAGCGCTTCTTTGAATGAGCATAGCTTATCTCCAGACTTTACCCAACCATAAGTATTGTGAGATAAACATCCTCTAATGAATCCTATAATTGATCCTTTAAATGTTTCTTCACACTGATGAGTTCTACACTTCCAGTTACCTCTATATGAGTCACCTTGATGATAAATATTAAGTGCAGACTCATTATCTCCACCATGAATTGGACAACTCATAGCAATAAGCTTACCAAGATTCTTATACCCCTCTATTCCTAGAGTGTCTAGAAGTTCTTCAATATTTTCACATAAAGCATCTGAAACGTATTTCAGTTTTGCTTGATCATACGAATGGGATTTCTTGATTTTGTTCATTATTATTGGCATCGATTAAAAATCCGTCTGAGTTTGATTTGTTATTATGCATTATCTCTAGCTTGGTCTGACCTTCGGTAATCTTGGCACACCAACCCTTCATATGACAATTAATGTAGTCGTTGTCATCCAATCCTCCACCGTGCCTACTAATTACTGGTACTAGTTTACGATTACCAGATTTTCCTCCATCTTCGGCAATCTCTTCGTCAGACTTTCTTTTGAATATGGAAAAGTTACTGCATAGCCAGATAATTCTATCTGAACCACTTGCAGAATCGGTACTCTCTTTAGATATGCCATCACGATTAAGCTGAATAAAAGAAAGTATTGGAACCTTATATTTAACAGCAAAATTATGTAGCGCAGTCATCATAAAACCTAGAACCTGATATTCTTTTAGGTCTTGAGATATTCCACCAGAATCCATTAACTTTAGATAGTCATATATAATAACACAATCCTTAGCTGTTCCATCATCATTTAAACCAACGTCCTTAACTAGCCACCTTCTCATAATGGCTAATTGTTCATCGAATGGTTTTCCAGCGATAGACTTATGATAAAGCGGTGCGGCTTTAAGATCCTTAACTGCTTGTTCTATTTTCTTAGCATTAATAGGAGACTCTGTAAATTTGCCAGTCTCAATCTTGTTGATCTCAATTTCTGTACTCATAGCTAAAATTCTATGGATATGATCTTCTTTATTCATTTCAGTATCCATATTTAATACTGGAATATTTTGTTTTGCTATATGGTAACCTATGTTATCAGATAAGAGGGTTTTACCAACTTTTGGTCTTGCTCCGATAACATTGATTGTTCCTTTTCTTAGTCCTCCACCTATTGACTGATCATAAACAGGGAACCCTGTGGAAATACCAACCTGATCGATCTTATTATTTTGTAGATATTCGATATACTCATCTAACCCAGCAGACATGAATGTTGGAGCATTATCGTTATCGTTATTCAGTGAGGATGAGAAGTTGAATATTGAATCTTCTGCGATACCAATAATAGATGATATTGATTCTGATCCTGATATATCTAGCAGCTTTTCCTGAGTATTGCCTAGTTCCTTATGTAGTAGTCTAGCTATCTCAAGCTTTCTGATCTTGGCTGCAAATTTTCTAATATTTTCCTTATTAACCGGAAAATCTTTAATAGCCTTTAGATGTTGGGCTTCTTCTTTCTGACTAAGAATATGAGACATTCCTAGTTCTTGAGCGGACGAATATATAGAAGCTATGTCTATAGTAGATACTGATTGTCCCTTTTCAAAGATATGCTTACAGCACTTGAATAGAACCTGATTACTGTCAATAGTAAAAGATTCCTCTTGAACAATATCTCCTATATCAAGAAATACTTCTTCTCCATATTGGAGCATACCACTCAATACAGCTCTTTCGGCTGATGGATCACACAAAATCATAATTTATCCTGCTGATGATGAACACTTATTACATTTATATCTTGATGGAGACTCGACCAATGAAGGACTTAGAGTTTCTTCTTTACCGCAAATTCTACACCTAACTACTATTGGCTCAAACTCTCTAGCTCTTGCAACTGGAGGATGCTTCGATAGTCTTTTATCTATCTCAGTATCCTCTTTATGCATATTCATTTCTGGCATATTTAAAAACTTATTAGAGTTTTGTGTTTGGCCTTTTGGCTTTCTCGAACTCTTTGTTTTAATGGGACTAGTCTCCTCGCTGCTTTCATCAGAATCGTCTGACGGTAGCATATTCTGTAGTAAGGAGATAAGCTGTTTTAGCTGGTCGGGATTTTTACTTAGTTCACTGAGGTCCATTTTTCACCTTTGCTCTTTGAATAGATAACATAATATCAGATAAGTGTTTAATACTATTTGCTAAATATTGAAGTCTATCACTTCTTTGTTTAGCATATTTTTTAATCTTATTTAATGCTGATGCTTTCTCATTATTCTTAATGGCCTGAAAAGACTTTTCAATATATCCATATCCCTTATAATTATTAATCTCTTCAGCAATTGTTTCTTTAATAGTCTCATCGGCCCAGTTTAATCTAGAAAGCTCTCTATTTATTGATCTCTGCACATGAAATGCGAACTGACCTAATCTGTATGCTATTTCCCCACAAACCTCTGGGGTTGTTTTTTCTAGTTCATCCCTACTCATTTGAAAATAGTTATTAAGCTCCTCTTCTGGGAAAGAGTCTGCTCTATAAGATCCAAGACCAATATTCTTTTCATATTCGTCAAGAATCTTATCCCATTCATTAACTTGTTCTTTCGTGTTCATTTTTGATCCTTAATGTCCATTGATCCGTTTGATCAAATGGAAGTTCTATATACTCAATACCATTCAATTCACACCAATCTTTTTTTTCTTGATCTCGTTTCTTGTGTCTTATAAAACCTAGAGGACTATTATGAAAAAATCTACTAAACTTATAATGCTGTTCTCCATGAACTTCAATACATCTTTTTATAAGAGGTAAGTAAAAATCTAAATATAGAGTTTCTGATCTTCTAATATTAACCGGTACTTCTTCTAATACCTGCAGAGTTGGAAAGCACTCATGTATTAAATCTCTTGCCTGTAAATGTAGACTAGATTTATTTTGAATTGATCCATGAGCGATATTGCCAACTAACTGCCAATTATAAGAATTACCATCTAGATCTTTTACTTGCATTTGATGCCCATAGTATCCTTGACTTTTGTCCATAAATCGTCATAAACTTCTGGATGGTCAACTAAGTATTGTCTTGTTTTTTCAAGACCTTGGAACTTAGGCTTGTCCTCGACAGATGACATAGTATACCATGCCCCACCCTTAGATACAAGCCCTAAATCTACAGCAAGTGTCAGTAATTCCATCTGTTTGTCAATCCCCTGACCATATCTAATATAGCTTGTAATCTTACCTCCGGGAGCACCTAGAGCAGAGCATAATACTTGCCAATGTACTTCTTGACCAATTTGAGGACTATCAGTACTTAAATTCCATGGACTAAAATAATTAGCCTTGATTTTGATATCTGTTTGATATGCAATAGCCTGACCACTCTTTTCTTTCCATTCACTATGTCCCATACCGGGGTTGCCCATTTGGTGAGTAATACCTATGACAATGTTTCTGTTAACAGGAATAACATTAGCCACCTTTCTGCAAAACTTAGCTAATAGCTTGGCACCATCTGCTCTTTGCATCTTATTCATATCGCTAGTGATTTCTGCTTCTGTACATAAAGCAGAATATGAGTCAATGATGACCACCGATCCTGGAATTTCATTAATAATTCTTTCACCAATTTGCAAATATTCTTCTGCGTGTAAAATCTTACCTTCTTGAGACCCTATAATATTAAACTTTTCTAAATTTAATCCTGGGATACCTTCTAGGTCTCGTTTCTTTAATCGTCCTTCTATATTCAGATAGTATACTTCTCTGCCTTCCTTAAATGATCCGTGTGCATATTCTGGTCTTTGAGCAGTGGCGCAGAAATCTAATGAGGTTGTAGTCTTACCGCATTTTGGTTGACCGGTAAAAATAACAAAACTTCCTTCTGGGATACCACCATTTAGTACGACATCTAATGCTGGACTAACTGGAATAGTAATCAAAGACTTATCAATAACAGCATTTGCTGTTAACATTACGTTGTCACCAAAATTCTTCTTAACGTCTTCTTTAAGTGCCATCATCTATTTCCTTAAGTTTGGATAGAACATTTTTCTTTACCAGATCTTTTCTATATGACTTATCGTTCTTTCGATCAATATCAATAGTAAGGTCTGTGTTTTGAGACTCTAGGAGTTCAGAATGTTTTTGTATAATAGCGGGCAAATGTGGTGCTCGCAAAGAGTAAATTTTTTCTGCTTCCTTGTCCCTGATAGCATTAATAATAGCTTTAGCGCCATATGTTTTTAAAAGCTTATGGGCAGAAGCTATTTGGTTCCTGTAGTAAGCTTCCCATTTCTTACTAACCCAAAACCTATAATGTAAATCAAGCTTATCTTTTCTTGCTTTATTTTCACATATTAATTCAGTGATATACTGTGCTGCTGAAACTGTCTTGCCATTAGAATACTTGGACAGATACTGGTTATTATTTTCCATTTTTTGGTTTAAAGATGAAACTATCATTTCTTGTTCTTGGGATATTTGCCATATTATCTTTTAGAGAATCATTAAGTGCTGATGCCGCACCTGTCATTATTGCTACATTATTAGTCTTCTTACCAGCAGTCTCAGTTATCATTAAATTTTTAGACTTACTTACCGAAGATTTAGCTGTCTTTAAATTGTTATCAGATGTACTTGTACTGATCTTTTCTAATACTGTCAATACTTGCTTTTCTGTTATTTTTAATTCGTCAGCAATTTCTATTGGTGACTTATTCTGACTGTTTAACCAGCTAATAGCATACCCTAATGTTTTATTAATTCTAGCCATAATTCATATCTCTCTTTCTGCGTTATTTAACCATGCAAGATTCTTAGTTTTCAAAAAGCTTAAATACATATTAAAAGCTTTTAGGTTTACTTCTTTGTATTTATTTTGAGCTCTACAAACTCTATCTAAAAACGAACTAATTTTTGTCTCTCCATATATAGACATTGGATTAAAAATTTTACCGTTGTTATCTAGTTTTATAGTATACTTAACAGCCCCATCGTCCCTTACAATTTTTTTAGCAAGTACATTGTTGTTGTCCTCACTATTGCATCTAGGATTATTATTTGAGTCAAGAAAATCTTCTTTTCCTCTAAAACAATAAAACTCATCTCCGCTTTGAATATTGTCTGAGGATGTATTTTTTGCTGAATGTATAAAATTATTCATTTTTTGTTCCTGTATCTTTTTCGTATGTCTTTTGTGCTGAACTAGCCAAGCATCCTTCTAAAAAACCAAAGAATGAATTCATAAACTCTTTATAGTCAGCATCTTCTTTTACTGGGATATGGTAATGCTTAGTGCAAATTTCTTCATATCCAGCATCTTCTCCCTTTTCATTTTCACTTATTACACTAGCAGTAATATTGAAAATAATTTCATGCTTACAACTAATCTTCTTGTTCTGTCCTTCAAATAGAGAACTATATTGATTTTCCATTTTTATACCCATTTAGTCTTTGGAGTTTTCTTCATTCTGGTCATTCCCTTTGGTAATTCCGATGGTGCTGGACCTTCCTTATAGTCGTTGTGCTTTTGATATAGATTTAATTTTTGATCATCCGTTAATTTATCTCTATTTCTATTAGCTAGATCGCCGATAGTTTTAAGTTCGGAATCAGATTTCTTAACCGATGAGTTTATAGTTAGTAGATCTTCAGTATATGCTCTAATAACATTCCTAGAATTAGAACACTTTTCGCATCTTTGTTTATCTGAATAATCTTTTATGCTACATATAATTTCAAATTTATATTTGCATTTTTCACAATAGAAGGTATATGCTGGCATACTATTACTTCAGTTCTCTCTGTGCACTATTTAACCATTTAGTATTATTTGTCTTTAGAAAGTTAATATACTGATTAAAGACACTTTCTGTTACTTCAGAAAATACGGCTTCTATCTTACAGGTTTTGTTTATGAATGAAGACTTTTCTTTAGTTTTTATTGAATGCGTCTCTACTGGATTAATAATATTCTTATTAGGATCAGTCTTGATATAAAATCTATATGATAGATTATTTGATCCAAAAGCTTTTGCCACCTTACTCTTTACAGCTTTAGCAAACGTATGATCACTTTCAGTTTCTGATCTTGGAAATCCTTCATCATCGCAAAATGATTCATGTCCTAGTAGGGTATAGAACTTATTCTGCTCCTGGCTTTGTTTAATCCTAAAATCTTCAGTATCAACTCGCATTTAATTATCCTATATATGATTCTGGCAAATATAGATGCCATTCTTGAGGAATATCTGTTCTTATAGTAGATAGGTGGTGTGATATGGGCAAGTAGCGGATATTTTTTTGTGGTATGATTGGCAAGTTTAGTAATGGCATATTAGCTTGTTTTGGAGTTTTATTTCCTTTTCTCCTATTACATTCTACACAAGCCGTCACTATGTTTGTCCATGTAGTTGGGCTTGCCTCTTTATACTTCCAAGCTGATTTTGGAATAACATGATCGTAAGTAAGCTTATTAAGCTCTTTTATATTTCCACAATATTGACATGTATAACTATCTCTAATAAATAAGTTTTTACGAGAAAAAGTTACTTTTTGATTATTGATACGAAAATATCTATTAGTTTTTACTACTGCTGGAATAGGATGCTTTTTATTGTTAACTCCAATAATAAAATCGTCTTTATAAAAATCTAGTATTTCTATACCATGATTACTTTTATTTTCATATTTTACACACCAAGTTATAGCTTTTTTCCAATCTATAATACCTAATGGGGAATAGTCTCCATTTAGTACTAAGCATTTACTATTTTCTGTTTTCATTTTCGTATGAGTCTAAACGACCTATAATTTTTCCTATGATAGGATTTCTAACTATGTCTGCAAATTCAAGCTTAGAAATACCTATACCTTCAACATCAGCAAGTGCTGACAACATATCATAAAAGCCTCCCTGCATATGTCTATGTAGGTCAGACTGACTAACGTCTCCTGTTAATACCATTTTACTGTTATTACCTATTCTGGTTAATAACATTTTTAGTTGATCATATGAAGCATTCTGACATTCATCAGCAACTATAAAAGCATTATGGAAATTACGTCCTCTCATCAAACCCAACGGTACAATCTCAATCTTATTGTTTGTTTTTAAGCTATTGTATTGTGCCGATGGGATGAAATGGTTAACTTCGTCTAATAGAGGGAGAAGATATGGATGCAATTTTTCTTCTGCTGTGCCGGGTAGATATCCTATCTTTTCTCCAGATTCTACAACTGGTCTTGTGATGATAATCTTTTTAACTTTTTCATCAAGTAAGTATTCTAAAGCCATGCCTATGGCGATATGAGTCTTACCACTACCAGCAACACCTTGACAAAAAGTTATAGTATTTTCTGCTACTGTTCTAATATATTCTTTTTGATTTTCTGTTCTTGGTTTAAGCCTATTTCTATAAGCGGATGGGATTTGGATCTCATTTGTAGCATCGATAACCCTGGGTCTTTTCTTAGAGCTATTTTTTTTTCTCAAATTATGCCCTTTTAACTACAGAGGATAGGACCTTCCAATCATAAGTATAATACACCGTTAATAAGAGTTGTCTTATTTTATCCCACTAGAACCAAACCCATTATTTGACCTACTAGTATCTGAAAGATCCGACACTTCTTCCATCTTAAAGTTCCAATGTTCTTCAAATATAATCTGTGCAATCCTATCTCCAACATTGACAATAAACTCTTTGTCTCTATCCGTATTATATAGAACAACACCTAGAGGACCACGATAAGAGCTATCTACAACACCAGCCAATACATCAATACCATATTTAACAGCGAGTCCTGATCTGGGTGCTATTCTTCCGTAGAACCCATAAGGAATCTCTAAAGCCAATCCAGTATTAATAAGAGCACGAGACAATGGAGGAATAGTAATATTTTCTATTGATCTCAAATCAGCCCCAGCATCCGATAAATTATTTCTAGATGGTAGGCTAGCTTTGGGATCTAGTTTTTTAAAGTATACTGGCATTATATTAGGCAAGCTCCTCCAGCACAACTGATTTCCTCAATACCAGCAGTGTTATCTTCTGTTTCTAATAGTTGAGTATAGTCTACCTTACCAAAACTATTATATAGATCACAGTATATTTTCCAGTTATAAACATCTTTCATACAATATGTTAATCTTCTTATATCTCCATCAAAGTACTTACTGGCAAAATTTTTCATCTTAGTAGTAAACATAAGTTTATTCTCATCATCACTATCTTTACCTTGATTTAAACCAACATAGTCACAAGCGGCCCACAGGTTATTATTAAAAGAGTTGAGAGCAAGCTCTATTAGTCCAGAGCACCACAAAGCAGCATCTCCGTATTCTTTAACAATTTCCCTACTTGTATATACTGTAGTAAATGGAGCTTGAGGATAATCCTTATCTCCGCTTTGTGGAATTAAAGATATCCCTGCAAAATACTTCCTATTGTCATAAATGTATTTGGTTACAGATTCCCATTCGTCTGGTTTAACTGTGACAGTATTACTAACATTATGACTCAAATATTCCTGTGTACATAATGATCTATTCTTGCCAGAGTGAACCCAGTTCTTTTGGGTATCTTTTACAACAGATAGCATTTCTACTGCTGGTAGTTGATTTCTTAACTTAGCACCATCTGGTACCTCTATTGGAAACTTAACTACTTCATCAGTATTGTTTGCAGACCACGATGATTTTTCGCAGGCTTGCGGGTTTACTTTCTTGAAGTGTTGGTATGGTGCTTCTAAAATATTAGCCTGTACATGGCGTATGTATCGTTTAGCATGGTGAGGGTGGATGCCGGAACTAGTACCCAACATGCTTGACGATGTTCCCTCTGGCTTCAAGCAAGTTACTCTTGCCGCTTGGTTTATATTGATCTTTTTAGCAATTTGCTTATTGGTTTCAACAGCAATTTTAGCACCCTTAGTTAATGTCTTTTCTGTAAGAACAAGATCATGTTTTTCCATGGTTCCAGTTAATGAGACTCCAAGCAAAGCTTCTCTTTCAAAGATCTTTTCGCTAGTTGGTCCAAGATACTCTAACTTGGTAAAGCCAGCTTGTAGTGTTCCTATGATAGCTGCTGCCTTGCATCTTTCATAGAAATCTTCTTCATCGTCAACACTAGAGCAATTAATTGTGGAAAGATTACAGCCCTGCCATCCGCTTTTACCGCTGCTCTCATCAATAGGCCACATTCCAATTTCAACACAAGGATTAAAAATCATCTCTGTTGATTCGCTCCAAATGAAGCCCGGCTCACCAAACTCCTTAACTGATTGCATCAAGCCAGAAAATTCTTCAAAGGTAGTTTCGCTTTTTAGTAGTAGAGCAGAGTTATTACTTCGTGCTCTTTGTGGATTTTCCACATACCAGTTGCCTGTCTTGGCTTTAGCCATCTCATCGTCATCATGACTAAATAGTGCTAGAGATGCGCTTCTTCTAACTCCACCAGATAAAACGGCGTCACTACTATGCATAACAATATCATAAGCATCAATTGGTCTTAGCTTCTTTTGTCCATTACTAATACATCTATCTAGTAGTGCTCTGATTTTTTCAAGACCATTGGCCAATGGCTCATATCCGGGAGCCTTACCAACACCAGATGCCAGTGATGATCCTTTTGGTCTAATATTGGAATAGTCAAATACAATGTGAGTATTTTTATATTGCTTGAATTCTTCAACTGGTTTACTAAAATAAGAACTTAGTAAAACACCTAGAGCATTTGCCCAGCCCTCGATACTATCATCGATGACATATTTGGTAGCTTGATCACTTTCTATTTCATGTTCTAATGAGGGTAGTTTTGCGACATGGTGCTTCTGAACACTGAATCCAGTGCCAGACCCACACAATAATAACCAAAAGCATTCCTGAAAGAATCTTAGACGATCACAGTAGCTTGCTGTACAATTATAGATTTTAGCATGACGCTTTAAGATAGGATCTCCACCGAACTGTAATGCTCTTTGACTACCAAGAACTTTCTTCTTATACATAATGTCATATGCCCAGTCGATATCTTCTGCTATTCCGAAAGAATCATATTGAGTATGCATCATTTCACGTACTCTATCAACAGCCTCTTTCCAGGTTTCTCTACGATTCTTGTCCTCTAACCAACGAGCATATTTGCTGACGAATGTATAGTTTTGTAGTTCTTGAAGTGCGGACATATTATCTCCTATTTAGTAATGCAATGAGGCCGAGAATAACGGTGATATGGAACTGTTTATTAACATTAGGATCACCGACGTATTCCAGATATGATAAATAAAATACTGATAGATAAAAAAATAAACTTTGTACATTCATATTACACCGCACAGACTCTTTAGCCAAGACAAGTCTGGTGTTACTTTCATAATTTTTATTCCACTCATCTCTACAAAAGTATCGAATATTTTTTTAGCATTATCATCAAATAAATGTGTTCCATGATCATCTGTCATATAAACTGTTTGAACACCTTCCTGCCATAAAGCCATAATACAATCATTACAGCATTGACCAGTAACATATGCTATACCATTATCTGGTCTAACAACACAATTAGATAGTGCGTTTCTTTCAGAGTGAACCATCCAAGGATATTTATCTGGACGATCCTTTGGTAACTTACTATCATCTAAGCCCCTTGGATATCCATTATATCCTACTCCTAATATCCTATTATTTTGATCCGTGATAACACAACCATGCTGAGTGTGTACATCATGACTCCTTTGGGAAATAACTTTAGCCAATCCCAAGAAGTAATCGGTCCAGACAGGTCTCATTTTTGGTGAATTATTTTTCTAATAGCTTTTTGTAAAAAATCAAGGAAGAAATAGCTCCTGCAACTCCCATGACTACCCCTGCGGGTTGTAGCGGTGTCATACCCAGTAGATAGGTTATTATACCGCCACAGTAGGATCCTGCAACCCCTAAAGCTATAGTTTTCCAGAAGCCAAAATTCTCCTCTCCTGGCACTATACTCTTTGCAATTGAACCAACAAAAAGACCATAAACACACCAGATCATTATATTAAACATTTGCTGCCTCCACTAAGGTTACCACTTCCTCCTCCGTAAGAACTTCTCCTGTTTCTAATAAAGCATTCAATATTGCCAAAGAATACTTTTCATAATCTTCTTTTTTCATTTCTCTTCTTAAGATTTTCTTAATTCTCATTTTAGTAAACCAGCCTCTACGCTCACTAAAAGTATGTAGTTGTTCACTGTACATCGCATATTTATCTTCTGCTGTAGATTGAGCAGTTAATTTATTTTTATTGCACTCTTGTAGTATTCTTACACAAGTTAAGACTATGCTAATGATCATTAAAATAGTAACAATAGCAAATCCATATATCTGATCTTTTGGTACATTAGATTTTTCTAGAATTTTAATAGCTATAGCCTTGAGTTTTTCATTATCAGCCATAGTATTTATCTCCTTGGTGTTTTAACTGGGCATTGGCCATCTGGACAATTTATCGGAGCAGAATAATTCTTAGGTGCTGTTGGATTAATTGATTTAATTGGGCCTACTGAAATTGATCCCTTATCTGCTTCGCAGTATGTACAATCAATTTTTAAGATACCATCACCACTCATATACCAACCTTTACCCTTGCAAACTGGGCAGTCTTTTCTTTTATACTTTTGTGTTGTTTCCTGCATATGCTTGGCTTTAATAATACCGCCAGCAAGGGTGACTGGTGCTATTGTTGAGCCATAGTAACTAGACTGAGTAAACAATAGACTAATGCAAAATAAGCCAACAAATAATTTATTCATTTTTTATCTCTCCATGGAAGAGGAATGATATTGTCAATAGTATCTACCACAGTTTTAAGTGGTCGTGGTCTATTGGGTTTAACTGGAGAGTCTGGAGTATCTACTTTGGGTTTTGGTCCAAACTTTTCTTGAGCCTTAGTAAATAGTCTAGCTAAGGTTTCAATAACATTAATTATCATATTGATAACTGCTCTTAACTCTAATCTTTCTCTTAAATTCATAAAATTATTCCCCAGAAGGAATCTAGATATATTATTATATACACCTAATAAGAGATGATCAGTTAACCAGCAATTTACGATTTATAGATAGTCTTCAAATCCGTAGCTTGGTAACTTTTGAAGAGGAAAACCATCAAAACCACTAAATGCATATGATCCATTCATTGCCAACATTCCAGCGGCCACATCAGCATGAATTAAAAATGAACCATCTGGAATTGGACCCCATTCTGGATGTCCACCATCATTCCATTTACCCCAGCTATTTTGAACTAAAAAGGCTGGCTCACTACCAGTATCATCACATGCTATCCAAGCCATGCAATGTCCCCAACTACCAGATGTTCTGGCAAATCCCTTTTTATCTCTACTATTACTAAATCCATAATTAGAACATACTGCTAATCCATAACCATTAGCAAGAGCATCTCTAGCTTCTTCTACTGTTCGTATTAATGAAGCAGTTTTTATTTGATGGTCGTTTGCTGTGTCTATTACTTTATCAGGTAATCCGCGACCGCCCCAGCTAGCCCCTAGACTACCATTATATTTACTAAAGTCAGCAACACCTGGATAGTTTTTTCTTACTACTATTCCACCGATCTTACTAACAAACTCTGCGGCTCTAGAGCAACTCATACCTTCACCGGAAAATCCTCTTGCTCCATAGATAGCCTCTGTTGCTCCTTTTGCTATCCAATCCTCTCTCTCATTACCAATATCTATTTCTACTGCTCGCGTAACATCACAAGCGTTTCGTGTTCCATGGCTCACACAATCTCCAGTAGTTTGTCTTTCATTATAAGGATTTTTATCAAACTTTAATACACTCTTATATGGTGTTGAGAGTTTACCCTTACCACTACCGCTAATTTTTTTACTAGCATCACCAAATAATGGATACTTTGAAGTTTCCATCAAATGATCATAGACATGCTGCTCCCATATGCATCCGCTGAATCCCTTGCGATAATTATCGTATAGTTCTTTTGGAGATAGTCTAGGCATTATTTTGAACCTTCGTTACAAGACCAAGCTAAAGCATTAAGACCTTCTACAGCTTTAACTCTTAGCTCTTTGGATAATAGAATTTGATCATCACCAATTGAAGCAACAACCACTTCTTTTGCTTCTTTTGCTAAATTGGGATACTTACCTTTAATATCTAGTCTAAGCATGATACCGGCTAGACTATTAGCTTGACGAATTTCTTCGGTACTTTTAATTACCTGATCTTCACCATCAAGTTCAACTAGCTTTGCTAAATCAAGATATAGATCTCTGAGTCTTTTAGCTTCTGATTTAACTCCTGCTTCTTTCAAAACAGCAATAACATCTTCGGCTTCTTTTTTAACTGTCTCATCAGTTGGTGCGGATAATTCCAGAACATCAACAGATACTGGTCTATTTGGTAAAAAATTAAATCCTGAAAGATCAAACTTAGCCAGACCAACTAGAATCAATAAACCAGCAACTATAAGTAATAGATTATTGTTTTTCATAATCACTTTTCCTCTTTCTTAGCACAAACATTAGGACTTAAAAATGGAAACATTTGATCAGCAACCTTAACTGCTTCAGCACAACCACTCTTATCTGCTAAGTCTCGTGTTTGTTTCCACGATACTACTAGCTTAAAGAACGTATCTTCTTTGCTATCAGCTATTACTTTTGGCAACACAACAGGATCAACCTTTGGAACATCTACTGTTGGAAGTTTAACACCACCATTAGAGAATAATCCCTTTACCCTATCGGCTAATGAACCCAATAGTTGCTGTACTGGACTTAACTTATCCTTAAACAATACCCATAGAACTAAACCTACACCGGCGTAAAGAGCCAAATCCGTTGTGCTCAATTTGCTACTAAACTCTTGGAAGCTCTCTGTAAAATTCATTTTATATTCCTCGTTTTATTTATCTGAAATTTTTGGTACATTATCTACACTTGGATCAACAGTATTGGGATCCAAAAACACACCGGTTTGTCTGAAAATTTCAACCATAGAATCTATAGTTGAACTTACCAATAACATCAAAAGAGCTTTGATGTACTTTTGTATAATAGGCTGTAAAGCAGATGGAACATATGGGATGTTCACTACTAAGAAAACTTTATCATAAAAATTGCTTATCATATTCAAAGCAATCTCTTTTTTATTTGACCCTTTAAGAGAAGGATTGTTATCTTCTATAACTTGTACCGTATCTGCTACTGCAAGTTGTAAGATTCCCCATGCTTGATTTACAGCTACTGACTTATTACTACTTAATGACTTTTTGACTTTATTAATGAGATCTTCTAATTTAGAAAAAAGCTCAATACTCAAGATTGTACTATCCATAAAAACTCCTTATTGTTAATATATAATACACCAAAGAAAGAAATTAGGTCAATCCCTGATCTGTAATTTCAGTAGTTGGTTTCTTTTTAGTTGTTTTTTTCTTTTTACTTTTAGAGTTGCGACTATTAGCTATTTTTCTTTCTTCTGGAGTTGCTGTGCTCCACCAAGTTTTCTTAAGGTCTGTTCGTCCCTTAACATACTTAAATAATACTGTTAATTGTCCTATAATAAGTATAGTAGCTTCTAGACCTCTGCTTGTTTCTTGAATAAGGTCTTCCTTTTGAGAATTTTCTCCAATAAGACCCATTAGATACAAACCACTAAAAATAAAACTTACCATAGTGAACCAGAATTCACTAGTTTTATAGCCAGGTTTTACCATTTTAATACTCCAATTAAAGATAAATATATCAGTATCAGAATATAATACACCGGTTATTATTATGTATTTTGATCAACAAATCCGAAGCAAACTGTGCAATAGTATTCACTAACAGTATAGTTGAAAGTAACAGTAGTTACTGTACCATCTATTCTGATTATATTATATCCTTCTTCTCCAGTAAATTGAGAATATTGAGTACCATTTACCGCATTTTGATATGTAGTATCAATGCTCCAAACTGGAGTAAAAGGAGTAGACACTTGTACTGGTACTGATAATCCTGGTTGACCAACACTAGCAAATGCAACTAAGGCATCTGTAACTGGTTGACTAAAAACTGCTGTAAATGTACCATATTGACTATTTAAAATTTGAGTTCCTGTAAGTGGAACACCATAAGTTTCAGGAAAAGTTGATCCACCAACCATTCCGGGATGAGTTGCCATTCCACCATTACTTTGTGTAATCGATATGGTAATATTATTTTGTCCTATTCCTGATGCTGTACTTGAGGTAACAGAATTAATATTCATCCATTGGAATCCTGAACTGCCAAAGCCCGCAGGCGTTGGGGTGGGAGTTGGGGTTGGAGTTGGGGTTGGAGTTGGAGAAACACAGATTTTTTCAGCAGCATACGGGGTAGGCCAATCTACTAGCCAAGGCCAGTTTGCGTAACTATATGCTCTAGCAAGTTCTCCGTTTGTCGTATTTGTATACAGCCATAAACCAGTTTCATAACGAACGGTTTCATTTCCGTAAGTATAAGTTTCGCGTCCCCAAGGAGCATATCCAATAGGGGCAAGAATTCTATCACCAGAAACCCACCCTGTCATTTTAACACTAGAAGTTGAATTGAGACAGATGTCAGGGCCACCTCCGAATACTAAAACATCTCCTAAAAATATTTTAGAAACGTCATCATTTCCTAGCTTAATAGAAGTTATATTAGAATTACTTAAATATATTTGACTAAAAAATGTTTCATTAATAGGAGCATGTGAACTTTTTAATACAGTAAATCCTGATGGGGGATTAGATATTACATTATTAATAGAAATTTGACCAAAGATATTATCGTAAGCATATGGGCCAGCACCAGGATAAACATCTCCAGAAATACCAGAGATATCTATTCCTCCCGATGTTGTCTCTGGGTCTTGTGTTTCATCACCATTCCAATATCCTCCATCTACCCTAATCCATATCAGATTATTAAGTCTATCTACAGCAACGTCTACAATATTATTGTTTCCTTTAAATTCTAAATCTAAACTTATTATATCATTATCATCATACCAAACATCTCCATTGTCATAAAATCCTATAGAATTAGTATCAACTCCCATATAGTCATTTACGTCAAAATCATGATTTGATATTCCAACTCCGGTATAACCATCATAATTTCCATAAGTTGTTATCATGCTGAAAATTACTTTTTGCCCATCACTTATTCTATAGTTTGTTAAAACGGATGTTTCGTTTTCACTATCATCAGATGTAAATGAGGCTGTACAGTTATAATTACTTAATAAGATAAAATCTCCCAAGTAATTTGAATCAAATATTAGATCGTTTGGATTGACTGGTGTTGGTGTGGGTGTTGGCGTGGTTGTTTCTGTCGGAGTAGGAGTAGGACTAGGCAATGGTGGAGAAACAACACAAACATCTGTAACTCCCGCTCCACCCGTTAAAAGAGGAAAAAATACATGGAGTGGTTGATTTACTGGGTTTGATGAAGTATAAATTAAAGTATTATTTTGGTAATATTTAACATTTGTTCCATCATAATCAACTTTCCAGATATCATTTACTGATCTAGTAATAGATCCTGGAACATTAACTTGACCACCATATTCATATATCTCTAAAAATCCTGGCTGTATATAGAGACCATAAGTTGTATTAATGTAGGTTTCTGAATTTGAAGTTGGAGTATAAGCGAATCCACCCATTAAATAATTGTCGCTTGCCGATGTCTTAAATGTTACTGAAACTGGACCAGTATAAGTTTCTGTAGAATATGCTGATGCTGTCCATCCTCCTCCGTGGGTACTAATTGCAGAATTTGAAGTCGTATTAGCATTAAGACCAACCAAAGCAACTGAGTCACAAGTATTACAAGCTGCTATATTTGAAATAGTATTTCCCGAAACCCACATAAATGATTTATTTTCATTTGAATAATAATAATATTGGTTTGCAACCACATTAACAATTTGTGATCCTGAAGAATCCAAATAAAAACTCATACTATTAGTAAATATTGAACTTGGAGAATATATTGTTATTTCTCCCCAGCCCTCTGATTCTAAAGTACAAGCTGTTTCATTATCAACCCAACCATACTTATTATTTGAGCCATCAGCTTCTCTATATTTTATTGTATATGGATATGGAGCAAAATTACTTGGAGTTGAGGTTGGAGTTACAGTAGGAGTTGAGGTTGGTTCAGATACGCAATCTACATTAACTCTTTGACCATTGAATGTTCCATTAAAGCCAGGTTGATTACCACAATAAAATCCTTGAGCACAATTAGTTAAAATATTATTCCATACTGATTCACTGGAATTCCACTCATAAGTACAATATCCTCTTATTGGACTACTTATAGTAGGAGTTAGTGTTATTGTTTTAGTAATTGTTGGAGTTATACTCGTAGTTACTGCTGGAGTATGCGTTGGTGTTGGTGTTACTGCTGGAGTGCCAGAATAAACACATGACACATTTACTCTTTGTCCATTAAATGTTCCATTAAATCCTGGGACACCACCGCACTCATATCCTACATCACAGTTAGTTAAAATATTATTCCATACCGATTCACTTGAGTTCCATTCATAGGTACAATATCCATGAGATGGTTGGCTATTAGTAGGAGTTATTGTAGGTGTTACTGTTGGACTTTTTGTTATTGTTGGAGTTATTGTAGCTGTTGGAGTAGGAGATGGATCCACTCCCGCAACATCAAAAGCAAAATCTCCATCATTTGATACTGTTATTTTATAATCAGCTGGACTCGATGTAAAATCAGCACTTCCAGGATTTCCAGCGCCAGCTGGGTTATCGGAAGAAAATACTGAACCGCTATTAATTATAGTTTTAGAGATTGGATTAGAGCTTATATCTTCCAAATATCTTGTATCATTATCATAAAAATCCATTAGTAAAACAGAACTGCCTAGTATTGGGGTTGGAACTGCTCTTGATGGAGTATAGCTATTTCCAGTATATAGAGCTTGTCCTTTTACTATATGAAAATTAGAAATATATCCTCTAATATTTTTTGATGAAGACGATGAATTTGCATTTCCAATAGTCAATAATCCAGAAGTATCTATTATATTATCTGATGTAAATACATATGTTCTTTTGGCAACTCCAGCAACATATAACTTGACAGTATTGTTATATCTTGTGATAGCAATATGTGTCCAAGTATTGATCGGTATACTAGCGCTTACTCCCGACTTGGTACTTCCAGCTAGTTTCAATGTTAATATTGAAGAAGTGTAGGTTAATGATGTATCATTTCCTATAGCAAAAAAACTAGTTTGAGCCGATCCAGAGATTTTAGTCCAGAACTCTATTGTAAAATCTACCATGAGAGATCCTTAATTATTGGATGACATATAATGTACTAGGATCTTTTGTTCCTAAAGAGTCATAATCACTTTGAGAAATACTAACCATATTAACTATACGTGTAGAGTTTGGCACTAAATTAGTATCACTAACTACACCAGCAGTTTTTTGAGATGTTCCATCAGAGAAAGTTATACCTTCTCCTTTATAATACTTATTTAGTTTTTGACGGATATAAGTAACGGCTCCACCATTGCTATCTGCTTGCCAGTTAGTAAAATAAATCTTGTAATACTCATCATTGATGGTATCATGCATCACATATTCTTTATCTAATACATGATTACCAAGATGGCCGTTTGATGCGGCATAAAAGGTCTGATATTCCCTTCCTTCTAAGTCGGCTAAGTCTCCCCAACCCTCACTATTCCATTCTGTACCTGATGGGCTGATCGATGGATTGAAAACTGTTTCGCTAAAGATATTATAGATGCCTTTATTATTTGATCTTGTTATAACTAATCCAGTATCAATTTCATCAACTTCTGAGCCATGACTAGTGTGCTCGAATGTAATTTCTGGCTGATCAACCCATAGTGGTGTTCTGATATATTTAAAACCGCCACCTAAACTATTCTCTTGATTTCCAGGTTGCCAGAAACTAAAATCGAATTTGTGATACTTATCATTTTGAATATCATGCATAACTAATTTGGCATTAGTAATTTCTTCACCAATTTGCCAATTATTCAAAACATCATTTAATGTCGTATATGATCTTTCAGTAATATCACTAAAATCATCCCATCCATCAACATTCCATTCTGCTCCAGACGGAGATGTGTACGGATTAACTTCTGTTTCAGAAAAAGTGTTGTATAAAGGTCCCCAAAGACCTCTGGTTAAAATTAGATTATCCTCAATATGGTCAACAACATCTCCATAATTGGGTTTATAAACAGTTACCGATGGACCAGCATAATATCTATTGCCTAAAAAGTCATTAGCAACATAAGGAAGATTATTCCAAGTATCTGTTCCATTTCCTATCTTTAACTTATTTGTATCAGTTTCAAATCCTGGTTCGCCCAATAAGAGTATAGGATTAATAGTAGTCCAGTTTGTTGACGAGTCTCTTCTTAGACGAATAGTAACACTCATTATGCATTACCTCCATTAATTCCATCAATCACACTAACAAAAATACCATTATAAAATCTATTACCATATTTGTTTTGAATATCAGAAATAATGGGAGTATTTTTAACATACGTATCATTAAGGCCATATTGACCTCTAAATGTTGAAGATACTATCATGCTACCGTTTTTGATTGGATTTTCATCAATTGCTGTAGTAATATCTGTGAATGGTCTTGACATTTTAATCTCCAATTTGAATTGGTGGTTGGACTAGTTATAGATACACCTTTAGGGTCTTTCGATTCTATCTTCTAAAGCTTCCAAGGTTTTACTTAACATAGCAATCTGAATTTTTAATTCGTTCATTACTTCGGTATTTCTCTGTAAAGCATTAGCGAAAGCAGCTTGAGTCTCTTTATTAGTATTTAATCTTTCCATAATAAATTGACGATCATGATTATATGGAGATTGAGTTTCAATCATGACTAATACTTCTGCTTTTGTGGTCATATTTCTTCCTATAGCCACCCAAAAACCAACCATCGTAACAATTATACCAATACTTGTTGTTGCTATGTTTTCCCAGAAGTGGATAATGGTTTCTGACATATGTTTATCTTTCTTTAAAGTAAACAAGCCAACGACACTTACGCATCATTGGCTTATTTATGTCGTTTATACTACGTTAAATTATTAGGCAGAAGTCTTGGCGTGGTAGGAATCTACTGTTGCTACATTACTACCGGTCTGATATGTCAACTTACCTGGAACAGCGGATGTTGGATTAGCAGCTACGTCATTACCTAAACTATCTGTAGCTGTTGTAATAGCCCCACTGAATGCTCCAGTATACATATTGAAACCAGCTCTAAAAGCAGTTGCTGTTCTATTGGTGGTAAACGATTCAATCTTATGAATACTTCTTGTTACCTTATCAGCTCCTTTTAGAATAGCAGTATTGCCTACACCAGCTAGCTCAGTTGTGATTTTAGCACTAATTGGCTTAACATGATTATGAGCAAATGTACCACCAGTGACAGATTTTGTATTTCCAACTAAATCGCTTTTAACAACGACTGAAGCAAATACTCCAACATCACTACCCTTTGGATTTTGTTTAACAAGATTTCTAACTGGGTTTGATCCACCAGCTATGATTGAGCCACTATTATTGTTAGTTGATGTACCCTGATAGTAGTTTCCAGTACTAGGATCGCCGTTTTGTTGAATTTGAGACATTTTAATCTCCATTATTGAAAGTGGTTAGGGTTCTAAAAGATATACCCCAAAACATAGTCAAAGACTATTATTTTTCAAAAAAAGAGCAATAGAAGGTATGTGGTGTAGTCTCACACCATAAATATTTGATCCTCTTAAGGATTCAGACTGTTTTTCTGTCCAAATATTACCATTACAAATAGTTTGTATTTGAGATTTAGCCGATAAATACTTGCAAGCTATGATATTATCGCTAATATCATCTAACATATGCCCAGTTGATGGCATAACATATTCAATACCAAGGCTTTTGAAGATTTGACAAGTTTTGGCCAATGTCTCATGATTAAATACTCTATATTCTAATATGTATCTAAGATCAGTACCACTCTCTTGACATAAAGCTAAATTATTTTTGATATCATCTCTTAGTTTGTCATATTTCCTATTTGTAATAAACTTAGCTGGGACAACCATATCAATTGTTTTTGCTCCTGCCTTGATGGCAGAAGTGATAGCGAATAGCCTATTTTTTGAATCTAATAAACCATAGGGATAATCTATTGGAGAAGATATTTGTAGATTATTCTCTTCTATCAAGTTTTTGATTAAGTTAATATTAACATAATGTAAACCAATATTTTTTACTCCTAGCTTGATTGCTAGTGCTACGTTAGTTTTTATTTCTTCATCAGATAATGAATAGTCATAGCAGGCATATTCGATATACATTAATTTTTTCTTTTGATGCAAGTTTTTAGATAGTCTATGTTGGGATATTTCTTGCTACCAAGTACTCCATCAGCAAAACCATAATACAAAGCTTCTTCTGATGTTAAAATCCAATCACATTTATTAGCCAATTGAGAGATGATGTGTTTTTTAGCCATCATCTTTTTCCAATTTTTTTCTTTACATATACTACTATTCATACACCTATCAGTGAATACATCAATCATCTTATCGCACTCTCTTTCGTTCCATTGTATGCCTGCTGCCGCAGCTTTACTGTGTTCAGCATCAACACTAAATGACCCATAATGGATTAGAACATTTGTGTTTGGCATTAATATTCTTAGATCAGCAGCTTGCAATAAAACACTACTAGAGGACTCTGCTTTTGCATAAGCCAGAATAATTACTTTTGCCTTCGATGATTTTATAGCATCATACATTCCTAAACAATCTTGCCAATCTCCTCCTGGCAAATGCATATGAACTAAGATTGGTTCTAGTGATAAGAGATTTAAATAGCGAAGATTTTTTTCAAAGGTAACAGCAGATCTATAGTCAACACCACCCTCTTCTTCTGAATCAGATAAATAAGAATGCAGATATATTTCTCTATTTTGTATATCTATGCCATGACTATGAATTAATAAAATATCTGGTTCTTTATTCATTTGATTATTTACTCTAGGTAGGAATAGACATTTTCATTTATGCATCTCATAACAATCGAATCGTCAAATGCTTTTCCAACAGATATTCTAAATCGATATCTAGTAAAAATATCTAATGTTTCAACCCCATCAGTTTCTTCTATAAGATTTACTATTCTTCTAGTGATATTAAAGTTGGTGTGACCAGTCCAAAAATTAAAGATTCTACCACTAGCAGTATTCTCTGTTACTGGAATAATCCCCATAGGAGTTGCCATAACTTTAATGTTTTTTCGACTTTTGATGATCTCTCTTTTTTCTCCTGGTTCTTCCTCTGTATCTTGATGTTCTATATCAGTAAAGTTAGAATATTCATCAGGAACATCTGAATCAAGACCATCTACTAATTGATCTAGAGGATCATCATCACCAAATGGATCAGCCCATTTTTGCCATATAATGAGATTTTCTTTTCCGTTCATTTTGATACCATAATCCCTTGAAAAAGGCTGAGATCCATAAGAAATACACCCTACACTATAGTAATGAGTTGTAGGATAGTTTCAATTTCAGGTAGGGTTAAAGACGGAAATCGGTCTAATTACAGGTTGGTCTTTTTTCTCTTTATTCCTTTTCTTTTTTTCATATTCAACATGAGTTAATGCCCAATGAAATAGCATATTTTCTAAGAATAAAGTATCTTTAGGTTCAGTGCTCTTATCAACATTATTCTGTATAATATTGATTATATCATCTTTCAAATGTCCTTCATTAATGGCCAATAGAAAATCAGCATACTTTTCGGCCAATACAGATATTTCGTCTATAGTAGCATTTTTAATATCTGGTAAAGCACACATAACATCAATATCTAAATCGGATGTTACCTTAAAAGATATTGCTCCAATGTATGTTTCATTATTTTCTACTTTAGTTGCTGGTTGTTTTTCAACGATTGGTAATTCCTCCTTCTTTACGAAGGAAGAAATCCAATCCATTATAGATTTAAACATTTATTAAACTCTGCAAATGTCAAAATTCTTGATGATATCTAATCCACGCTTGATGTTCTGTCTAACAGCTTCTCTTGAAACACCAAACTCTTTTCCTATTTCAGATAATGTCTTATCTTGAAAGTAGTACATTTCTATCTGCTCTTTCTGCTTTGATGAAAGAGTGCTACTATTGAATAGTTGTTCAATATCACTAGATAGATTAGTATGATATTCTTGTTCGATTATACAATCAATCGGGGATTGCTGCTTTGAGTCTGGAATCATACTATCTAACTTCTGATCATTATCATTATCGTGATCAAGACTAAGATGCTTCCTACTCTTATACTTATTAGTCACATAAGTTTTGATTGCCCAAATAGCACATTGATTTCTATAAGAATAGAGTGTCTTTTTTTGTCCAGACTTTCCCGGCCTATCAGAGTCAAATCTCCAATCGGCATACATTAAAGCAGTAGCCACATCAGAAATAGCTTCTTCATTCTTTAACATCTCTGTTGAAAGACCATTATAAAATTTTGGTCCAAATTTAGAGATGGTTTTTTTAGCTAGCGATATATACGTAGACAATGAATCAAAACTTTTTTCCATTTTAGTTCCTTAGAGTTTCCTTAAAAATTATTAGATAACAAATTACTTCTTAGTATCCTTAGTCAACTTATTCCACGTATCAGGATCTGGTCTATCTTTATCCCCACGTTTTGCGGGCTTATACTTTTTCCCTTCTCTTTCTTTCTTTTTGCGAATATTATCCCAAAGTCCTGGCCTAGAACCAGCATTGATACTATCGTCAGCCTCACCAGAAAAAATGAGAAAATCATGAATGTGTCGAACGTAATCGGCAACAATGGCGATTTTACCCTGTAACCACGATTCTGTCAAATTTTCTTTTACATCTGACTTATCTTCGTCAATAGCATCAAGAATGCCAGCTACATGAGCCTTGATAGCTTTCAGCGAAGCTAGAGACATCTGGTATAGTTCTTGTTTAAGTTCTTCGTTTTCTACAATAGAAGAGTCTTCTTTATCCTCTTCTGATAGTGGAGGCATTACCAAATCAAAAATATTGTCAGAATTACTTTTCTCATTTAGTTCTGAATTTTTTTTATCTATTTTTTCTTTAGATATTGATATATAATTCTCAATATTATTTAATATGTTATAAATTTTATCCACTATATTCTCCCTTATACTTGTAAAGTTAAGAAATTATCAATACCCATTTGTTCGATAAGCTTTAAAAAACCTTCATATAGCTCAATACCATCTTCACTACCTTGTAATAATTCAATAAACATTTGTACTGTAATTTGATCTCCAATCTCCATAGCAGCAACAATGGTTGCTCTTTCGGCAGCTGAAGCTTCTCTTACTGAATCAAGATTATAATTGATCATTGCAACCATATCATGACGTTTCCAAATTGGAGGATTTAGTATTAATGGTTGATAATCAACATCAAAAAATTCTAGTCTTTTGATATTAATTGCAGCATGTGTTTGTTCTTGAATTGCATCTTCTTTAATAATTGCTGCTAATTTCTTATAACCCCACCTTTGAAGATGTTCTGCTTGGGCTGTTAAAACAGTAGTTTGTTGCCAGTGAATATTTAAAGATTTTTTAATTAGTTCAATAACAGTATTTGATGAGTATCCTTCAACTTGTTGTGCTTCGACTTTTTGCTCTTCAATATGTTTAGTTTCAGCTATTTCTTTTTGTTCTGTTATTGGTTTTGATTCTTGTGACGAGAGTAGTTCTGAAATAGTACGGTGATCTTGAGACATAATAAATTCCTTATGTTAAATCTGATACGTTAGTTTTTGACCACATTTTACAAGACCAATATTCTGCTTTCCATTTTGGGCCAGGATTATCACAGTTATGTCTGGCTCTATAGGACTTCCTGCGCTCTGGGTCATCTCTTTTTATTTCCATATTTGGATCACCAAAATTGACCTTTACAACATTTCCCTTATCATTTTTTACATATACTGAGAATTTTTTTGGGCCACTTGGAGTTCTAAAAGGTTTATTTAGAGTTACTTTCTTACCTTTTTCTTCTGCTATAACTTGGCCATATTCATCAAGTATATCTGTTGGATCATAGATAAATGTCCATTCATCCCAATCATCATCGTAATCAGCTTGTGCCATCAGAATATTATCGTGTACTTCTTCTATTAAAGAAGACTTGTGATGATGCTGAGATTCTCCTAGACATATAGCAACTCTTTGTTTTCCATCTGGATAATCTTTTTTCATTACAGAATCACCCATACATCTAGAAACAAACTTCTGCTTGTCTTCATTTTTTTCTGGTTTTGGTATTGGCATAGTAATCTCCTTAATTAAGATATACACCTAGAAATTATGTTGGCCGAGTTATCCCATGATAGTTTTTTAGCCGTAATAGCGCCTTCTGGATTACTTTTTATATTATTGCTATAGACATACTTCATATACTCTATAGTCTGATTTTTTTGTTTTTGTCCTATTTTTGCCCAATTACCTTGACCAGTAAAAGCTTTACCATCAAAAGCTTTCTCTGTTTCATCTATATCAACAAGATAAGAATTATCTTTGTTACAAAATTCAGTATGAGCAGAATAGTTTGTGGCTATCACTGGCTTATTCATACTCATAGTTTCCAATAGTTCTAAATTCCAACCCTCAGCTTTGCTTACATATAGTCCACAATCGCTATGAGCTATTACATTGGCAACATCCTTTTGGTCTTTTACACCCGGTATGACTTTTATATTATCTGCCTCATATAATTTTTTCCATTCTGAAATTTGTTCTGCTGATGAATATGAGTTTGTATGTTCTGCCGCCAGTATCCAAAGCTCTACGTCTTTTGAGTCACCGAAAGCCTTTTTAAATAGTTCTGGAAGAATATCGTGACTTTTCCTTACTTCCCATTTACCAATAGTTAAAAATACGTATTTACCATCATTTCTTAGATTCGGGATATTTTCATGAAAAACTTCCCTATTAACGCCAAGAGGAACAACAGATACTGGACTCTTGATTCCATTATTAATAACTATATCTTTGGCCCACTCACTAGATACAAAAATTTCATCTGGTACTGAAAGATGCTTTTTTTCTCTTGAGTTAAAGGTATCTAGTTCAAAAAAAGGATAAGCATAATATTTTCCTCTACCAATTCTATCTGCTAAATCAAACTGATGCCAAATTTTTACAAAAGGTGCACTGATATCAAAATCATTTTGTCTTGATAGTAACTGATTAACAAGATCATATTCTTCTTGATTATCTACAGAAGGTGTTCCTTTAGGGAAATATGTTATATTATGCTTTTTAGCTAATTCTTTTAGAATAGAAAAAGAAGATATACCATATCCAGTATGATTAATAGGTGAAGAAAAATTTAAATTCATTTGTCATATGTCTTTGTATGAGTATTATTGACCATTATGAATGTGGTCTTTTTGCCAAAATCCTTCATTCTTGACGCTCCAATATATGTACAAGCACTTCGTAATCCTCCAAATATATCTAATAAAACATCTTGTACTGGGCCTTTGTATGGGACGGTTACACATCTTCCTTCACTAGTCCTGTAGTTAGCAACACCATTACTATGTTTTTCCATCGCTTCTTTGCTGCTCATTCCATAAAACTTAAGTTTAGTTTTTCTTTTTGGTCCTCCATTACCAGGATCGAATGGTTGCCAGAAAGGTTGAGTATTTGCTATACCAAATCCTGCCTGATATTCATACTCCCATTCTCCTTCACATTCTTCACATCCAGCAAAGAAATTTCCACACATTACAAAATCAGCATTACTACCAAATACTTTACATATGTCTCCAACGTGCTTGCAACCGCCATCACCACAGATATGTCCACCAAGACCATGAGCAGCATCAGAACATTCTAAGCAAGCCGACACCTGTGCATATCCTACGCCAGTTTTTAATCTTGTAGTACAAACAGACCCTGGACCTATACCAACCTTTACAATATCAACTTTTCCATGAAGAATAAGCTCCTCTACCATTTCTGGAGTAACCACATTACCAGCCATTATCACTATTTCTTCATAAAGTTTTCGTATATGTGCTACAGTTTTTACAAATTTTTCGCTATATCCATTAGCAACGTCAACACAAATATTTGGTAATGAGCAACCTCTATTTTTTAAAGCACTGAAAACATATGTAAGTTTTTCGATATCTGAAGATGATGTTCCAGTAGAATAGAATGTTAGTTCTTTGTGGTCATTTGTATTATTACAATAGTACTCTATTAGATGATCTGGTTTATAGTGTTTATGAAGTGCTACCATAGCTTGATTCTGGCAAACAATGTTGGCCATATCAAATGTTCCAGTAGTATCCATATTCGCTACTATAATTGGTATAGTAGAAAACTTTCTTGGTGAGTTTTTAAAATGGAAATCTCTAACTAAGCAAACCTCGGATCTGCTAGATAGGGTTGATCTTTTTGGTCTAATCAGAACATCATCAAAATCCAATTTGATTTCATTAATAATTTTTTGCACTATGTTTTCCTTATATATTCATCTGTATCATAACAGGTCCACTGATGGAAATCATCAAATCCATTCTCAGAAATACAAACCTTAAGTCCTGTCATTACTCCTCTACCCTTATAATGTTTGAGAGCAGCAAGAATAGCCGAAATATGATCAGGAGAATCTATTATAAATTTTATCTGACCAGATTTAACATAATATTTAGGCATTATTGGTAGCTGTATTTAAGATATCAAATTCTTTTTTTACTCCACAACCTATTCCCAAATATTTAGAACGAACACTGGCATATTGATCAATAAATTCATAAAAATTAAATCTATTTTTATATGATCTCTTGAATTCTTCCCAGTATAATACTGTTCCAGGACAAGCAGAATTTACTATGTCATGAAACACAATAATATCTCCGCTATCAATACATGCTTCAGAGTCTTTTTTAACACCATCATATGAATGATCGCCATCTACTAATATCAATGAAAAATGTCTATTGTTAATGAAGTTTTTAAATTCATAAGACTGTGAGCTAGTATTCAAATACGAAGAGTTAATGTTTAATTCATTATATTGAGATATATTTGTTGGTATAGGAATTATATCGCAGGCTGTGCTTTTAAGCGGTTCATTTTTAATGGATTTTAGATATTCATTAGTAAAAATAAATGTTCCTCCATAACGAGATCCGATTTCCAGATAAGAATCTATCTTATGTCTATATTTGGAGAGAAATAATAGATATGGTATAAATTGGTTTGGATATTGCCAAATCTTTAATTTATATCCAGAACCAAAATATTGGTTCAATTCTGGCGGCTGCTCGTGAGTAGCTTCGTCATTAAGTCCAGCTTTTAGTAAGCAGTCTTGTAAGGTACTAAAATCAGTAAGATTAGCAGGATGAATGCTGGAAATGAAGTTAACGAATTCAGCTATATTGTCCATAAATACCTCTTATAATGAAAAAAAGTACCATCTTTTATACGTATCTATATTTTCTGAAAAATTAATATGGTAGAGATATTCTTTTATATCATCCCATGAGGAAAAAATTGTTTGGTGAGGTATCGTTCCAAATAACCAGTCTGGAGCATTTATCTTACCTTGTTCCATATGAACAATAATTGGTTTTTTTTGCCTATTAGCCCAAAAAATTTCCTCATATGTTCCACAAGGATGAATATCTAGATTAAGATTGACTACTAGAAAATCGCTAATATCTACTAATCTTAAATCTACTCTACGAATAACTTTCATCATTTCAGATAGTTCGTCATAATTTTCTTTTTGTCTTAACTTTCTTTTGATAGCATGAGCATCTTTATCTTCCAATCCAGTTGAAGATGGCTTTGATATTGGGTTAAAAACTATGCTACCCATTTCTTCTAAAAATGGAGTTATATTATCTCTCCATGTAGTTCCTCTATCTGGAACTCTGTCCATAGCTCCTGCAAGATACACTCTTTGATCTTTAAGCCTATTCACTTTTATTCATCTCCAAAGATAAATGATATTAGATTTTTAGAAGGTTCGACGAGATAATCACTTCCATAAAGTCCATGTATAGCACCAAAAATTATAGATAAAATAAAAATAAGATATACAGACTCATTCATTTAATTGCCTTTTATGTAAGATATAATCCAAAAGCTGTCAAAACACCAACGACAGATATATTATACTGTCGTACTTGAACCTTGACAACTGTGTGGCTATACTTTTTTTAAACTAGCTTCTTGTGTAGATGGGCGTATCTTGTCTTTTATCAAAAATTATTACGTTCAAAGAACGGAAGATACTCTTGATGTTTTATATCTTTATACTTGTAAATAATCTCATCAAGATTATAATAGAAAAATTTAATAAATTCATATAAATCATTAACTGATGCCATATACGTGTTGTCTATGCCCATCATGGGTCGTTGTTCTATGAATTTAATTCTATCTTCTGTTTCTGTAGGATTATGAAGAAATTTCATAATAGTCTTTGGATCGGCCAAATATCTTGCTTCTGGAACAGAGTGACTAAAAGGATTAGTCAGAATATCGAATCTAGTTTGAACAACAGTTTCAGTTATAGCTGTATTAAAAAATAAGTATTCTGATATACGATATATGCCGTAGATCATATTTTTATAACCCTTAATCGGACATGGCGTACTTCCTATAAGCCCTTCAGTATTTCCATGTAATGGTATTATTTTTTCATCTTCTATCATGCAATATTTTACATTATACCAAATATCTTCAAAATAGTTTTTCAAAAATTCTTCGTCAACTTTTGTATTATTACAATCCATGTGTCTCCAGCTTAAATTATTTTGTACTATATTCCAAGTATGTATATAAATATTTGTATCAAAATCTTTTGTAATTTTTTTCATCAAATAGTACAAATTTTTATTCTCAAAAGAATTTCTAATATGACCGCGTAAAATTACATTTATTTTTTTATTACTCATATATCGAACTCTAGTTTTTGAAAAGTTTGTTTTATAGCCATCCACATATCGAGATATTTGTAAGTAGCTAGTCTTCCAATAAATATCGTTTTATTCTGTTGATGCATGAGCTTGTTGTACAAGCTGAAAGTGGTGGTATTGGTCCCAAAATTTTTAGGATATATTGGATCATTAGTATCATTATGATCTTCTGGATAATCTTTGGTATAAACTGTATTTTCAACATTTTCATTTAAAAAGATTGAATTATCTACAGTTCTATTATAAGGAAGTTTATTACATTCATTAATAACAGAACCAGAGTCCCAAGAAAATAAATTACTTTTAGCACCTACAGTATGCTCAAATCTAAGAGATCTATACTCTAATTTTCCATAACAGTAATCAAAATAATCGTCGGGTTTGCCAGTATAAATTATTAAATCATAATTATTATCTGATATTATTTTTTTATAGAAATTTTTTGGTACATTTAATTGTACTTTAATTCCATCTAGCATATTTAAAAACATAGAAGTATAACCAAAAGAAGGAATACCCTGATATTTATCCGTAAAATATCTATCATCATAGGTATCTCTTTTGTTTGGCAATCTGCCAGATATTGATTTAGGTAAATCTTTCCATGATATCCCCCAATGTCTTTCTGAATAATCTACAAAAATTAACTTTTGTATTTCTTCTGGAGATAAATCTTTACCTATTTGTTTTTGTGTGAATAAATTATATGGGATAGAAATAAGTCCACACTCTGTATTAGCTCTAACCTTATGCTGATAAGAATTAAAAGACGTATATCTATTTAAAAAATTCCACACGCCATCATCGTTAGTATGGAATATGTGAGCGCCATATTCATGTACTGTTACTCCTTCTTTTTTGTGGTCATAGCAATTCCCCGCTATATGATTTCTACTATCAAAAATCTCTACATCATAGCCACGATCTCTAAGAATAATAGCTGATACAACCCCACTAAGTCCACAACCTATAATCTTTGCTTTTTTCATATTTTAAATTTTAGACTCATCATATAGCGAGTCATACAGCCTTTCATAATCTTCATATATCTCGTTGAAATTTACATTTTGTTTGATAGCCATATTTTCTTGTTGATAAAAAGATAAATGAGATACTACAAAAGGTAGAAATATTGCATTTTGCCTATTGAGAGATAATGTTTTTTCTACAGTAAGGCAGTGCTCATCATCTTTAGCACAATCAATTATAGTATTAAAATCTTGTGCTAGTATGGCGAAGTAATTTATACTTATTCTTTCTCCTTTAGGCTGATAGAATATACCATTTATTTTAAAAAGATCTAAATTATTTAGGAAAAAATAGTGTAAATTATGTGCTAGGGATGCATTTTCCCATAATTCGCCTTTTAGACACTCATACTTAAATCCTTCTGGTGGATTTAAAGCATATGGTAGAGGTATTGCCTTTTGTTGAATTCCAGCACAAACTCCATTATTTATTATATTAGCAGATAATAGAAATGGCTCTGGATTATCTATACGGAACAATATAAAATTTTTAAACTCTTTTAAATCTATGTATACAATATCGTCATCTTGTTTTATTAAAACGATATTTGAAGAATAATTATTTCCATAAAATGAATAAAATTTTTCATAATCTTCATTTAGTCTAAAAATACGGGAAGATTTATTTAGGACTTGAATTTTTGGATGATTCTCTAAGCTATAGATATAGTCTTTATCGTGCGAGGTTCTTGCAAAATCCCATATGTGCCATTCATCTACTAAATTTTCTTCTAGCAAAGTATTCATGTATTTTGCTTGCAAAGACATTCTGTTTTTCCTGCCCGCGAATGTTGCACAAATAACTGTGTGATTGTTTATCATTATAGTTTAATTGGGTGATAAAGTTTATTTTCTATATATAATTCAGTATTATTTAGTATATCTTGTTCTATTAAGGAAATAGTTTTTGTCTTAAATGTATTAAAGATACCAAGATCTTCTGGCTTGAATGTTCTTATCTCATAGTTTTTATATATGCAAAGATTTGGTAATAGAGACTCAAAAAAACCACAAAATGTTTTATTCATAATAGCATATACCAATAGATTGGCAAGTCTACTAGATATACGAGCTATAGGAGCAGAAACTCCTATCTGATCATTTACGGGTAATCCTTGTATTGTTTTTGGCCAAATCCAAGAGGATGTTGATCTTAGTCCAAACTCTGGTACTAATAGATCGCAATCATAATTATCATCATAATTTTTTAATAAGTCAATCAAATTGCCATGAAAATATACATCATTTTCAATAATCCAAAAATAATCATAAGCATTTAATATATTAGAATTTAGATACAAATATTCCAATACAAAATTATGACCACCACCTAAACAGTCGTATATATTAATAGAAGATACTATATTTTTAGCTTTATATACAGAAATATTTGGTATTGAATTAATAATATCAAGATTTTTATTTGAATTTGCATCAAATAATACTATTGTTGTATCTTTTCTGTAACTATCAAGGAAAAAACTATTTAAAGTTTTATAGAAATTAGGTTTACAATCATGTGTTAAAAAGAGTACAAAAGAATTTTTTTTCATGTTATTTTAAAATTATGTATCAAAGTTTTAGTATAATCTGTTAAACATATTTTATTATTAACAAAATGGATTGGAATATTTGATACTTCTTCCCAATGACCAAAAGTTAATCCAGCTTTTCTTCCGACCAAAGTAAGTATTAAATCCATAAAATAATTAGCAGAAAATTTATCAAATAATTCTTGATATAGATTAAAATAATCTCTACAATTTATAATTGTATCAAAATATTTATATGTAAAAATAGTTCCTCCACATCCAGTATGAAGATGATTGTCTATTATTCCAAGATAATCATATAATATATGTTCATTTTCTCCACATGGGTTTGTGGGGCCAGAAATATCATATATGGGTTCTTTAATTATTTGTCTATTTGTTAATACGTCTGTTTCAAGTAGTAATGTATGTGTAAATTTTGGATTATAACCATATTCAAAAAAATATTCTACAAATTCTGGTCCAAATGATCCTTTCCCACAGCTTGTTTTTTTATGCCATAAATTTGGAGCATTAATAAACTCAGTATTTGGTATATGAATTAAATATGGCTTTGGATCTTCTCCTCCTGAGTTAATAATACGAATCGGAATTATTGGATTATGTTTACTAAAATTTTCTAGTGTAAATTTAGCCCTAGAAAAATCATTAGACATAAATAATATTGCTTGAATTTTCATAATAATTCGATATATTTTTTAATAATATTAGACCAACTAAATTTTTTAGCATAATCTCTGATTATTTTTCTATTAATATTTTTACAAATTTTTCTATTATTAACTATGTTTTTAGAAACTATATCAATATTTTGAATATCTTCTTGATTTACTACAGTAATAAAATCTAAAGATGTATCAAGATTTTGACTAGCAGCTTCGGATATTACAAGTCCGAGTCCAGCAGACAGTGCCTCTAAACATACTAAAGGATGTAGCTCTGATTGTGAGAGTAAAATAAGATTATTATAATCAGTTAGATTTTTACATACTCTTTCTCTATCCCAAGGTCCGAGATAATTAGCATTAAGGGGTTGAAATTCTGCAATTGTATTTTGTCCAACAAAATCTATATCTAAATTGAGATCTTGTAAAAATTTTTGATTTTTTCTATAATCTATTTTGCCTAGACAGATACTTTTATCTTCAAATTTAGGCAATATCTCAAAATTAATTTTTTCTATATCAACACCATTAGGCATTATATGTATCTTACTTGGAGCTATACCTACATTATATAGAAAATTATATTCCCAAGATGTTAAGATAAAAAATTCACAATCATATAAAAATAGTCGTAATATTTCATCATGAAATTTTTTAGAAAAAAGGAAACTTCCATCGTGGTTTGTAACTATTTTTTTACAAGAAAATTCTGGCATTAATTCAAAATATCTACCATAATGTAGATGAATAACATCTGGATTTAATTTTTTAATACCATCATACGATTGTTGTAGTGTTGGCTCATTAACAATATGAACATCATAGCCTAATTTTAGTAATTCATTATATTGATTCCAAATAACAGTCTCTACAGCACCCCACCCTTTTGGCGGTATGCTAATTTCACCAGGCCCTACAAAACATATTTTCATGATGAGTAAATTTCTTGATATTTAAGTAATAAGTTTTTTGTATATTCTATATGTAGATTAGGATCTAATAATTTTTTTGCAATATTTTTTTGTTTTTCGTTTATACTTATAATGTCTTGTTTTAGTAATTTATCAAAATCTTCTAGAAAACTATTTTCTGATAGTCTAGGTATAAAATTATTATCTACTAAAAATTTATAAAACCAGATGATATCTTCTTCTTCTTTTTTAGGATCAATTTCTAATAATAATGAATTAGAAAACAGAGTCCATAATAATCTTTCTGGCGAAACAGAGTTACCGTGCATATAAAGAAGATATTTATTTTTTAACTGTTCTGAAGATGACATTGCATTAGATGATATATTTTTTATATCAATACCACACTCACTAAGCAAGTCAGTATTATGTCCTGCAAAAAAAGTAATTTTACTATCTATTAAAGATGATGTTTTATAATTATTAGAAAAAGATATTCTTTGATTAAGAAAATTATTTCTGAGTTTTCCAGTATCAGCACCTCTAAATACTACTATATCTTTTTTTAGATCAAAATCAATATCATGTTCAAGAATATTCGTAATTTTATTAGATAGCAATAGAGACCAAGATGCTGGGTCTGTAATGCTTATATGATTACTATCTATATGTCTACCAAATGTTGATATTCTTGTGAATTTTTCTTCTACAGGGCATCCGTCGTTGAGATTTAATATAAATCTACAATTAAGTTGTAATGAAAATTTTTTGATAGTAGATAAAATTAAATTTATGACACTATTAAATCTCCATTCATCTTTTTGAGGGACTGTGTGTTTTATAACGTGTAAACCATCTTTATCTAACTCAATCATAGCTTCGATATCATGTATGTGAGCTTTTTGTCCAAGATGTCTAAAGTATCTAATACTATTATTTTTAAACTCTTCTTCTATACAGTATTCTATTATAGAACTATTTGTGAATAAAGTAGACATCTTTTCGGTCGTCCTCGTATGATTTAAAATTACTTGTAAATGGTTCTCCTATCATAATTTTTTTATCTGATAGTATTTGTCTGAATACATACTGACCAACCCACATATCAGAATTAAAGTCTGGAGTTCCAAGTCTTATTCTTGTAGTACAGAATGCTTGTAGGAATTCTTTTATGTTTTTATATGATCCTCCTATAACACCCATATTTATTAAAGGAAGATTATTTTGGTTTTTTATAAACCATTCTAAATTTGACCACCCGACTTGTTCATGCAGTTGACAGTAGGGAAAATTATTTAACATTATACTATCTTTACAGACAAATAAATCGATATCTGGATATTCCGAAATAATTAAGGATGGATTTTTAACAACTTTAACATCAGAACCGTCTGTTAAAAAGATATTATCAAAAGAATGGTCCTCTAAATAGTTCCTATAACAAAAAAATCTCCAATCATTATTAGAATAATCTGATGGACTTACTTTTATAAATTGTATTTTTTCTGTTGAGTATTTTTTAATAAAATCGTCTGCCAAATTATCATAAAAAATCCTACCAGATATACCAGTATTAACAATGGAATTGTACCACTGAGATATATAATTGAAACTATTTTGTAAAACCCTACCATCAAAATCTCTTCCTATAACGGCTGTATCATTAGGATTGTTTGGATGTTTTTTTACAGAAAAATAGCTGGTAAAAATTACTGTTTTCATTGTTATTTCTTATAGTTGTAGACGAATACGGTATATTTTCCCCATATATCGTCAATTAAATCACTGATAAAATTCCAGTCACCTCCAGCTAATCCACTACCAAATTTTGGAGCATGTATTTCAACATTTTCTGTTTTGTTAGAGAATCCAGTATTACCAATAATATATTGAGATACTTGAATCATACTCTTAACTAAAGCAGCATAATTTATTGGTCTAGGATTATTGGGTCCCCTTATTCCATTCTGAGCAATCATATTTACAAAATATAGTCCATGTTTATATTTTTTATCTTCTCTGACCTTAACTATTTGAGAATACCCAAAGTTTGTTCTTAGGAAGCTTTTACCAAGAATATGATAATTAGCTTTTACTTCTGGAAATCTTGATGCTACTTGTGCCGCAAAGCCGCCGCCAAATAGATCTATATTATTACAAACATGAGGAATAAATATTGTTGAGCCGATATGTGCGGCAGATATTCTCTTTTGCACAGATTCGAATAGATCATCATTTGTTAAGATATATTTGGGATGATGAGTTTTTGTTGTCATTGTTTCTCCTTCGTTCTTATGATTTTTCCCCATTTTCCTACAGGACATTCTTGATCAGCCCATGCCAACTTATTTAAGAAAATACTTTTATCGCTTATAGAACATCCACAAATACCACATTCTTGCTTTATTATCTTAAAGTGTTCGCAAGATGTGCAAAAAGATAGTCTACTTAGAATTTCATCTTTTGTGGTTTTTGGAGAACCAGCGTAAATATGAAATATAAGAGACTTAAGGAATGTTTTGAGTTTGATTAGCCACATTTTCTTTTTTGCTTTCTTTGATTGCGATAATATTATTATCTCTATCCATAGTATATAAATTTGTACCTTCTACTATTTCATTCGGTTTAAACCACCTTAAACCACCATCAATCAAAGACAAACAAAGTCTATCATTATTCTTTTTATAATCAGTAGTCAAAATATAACAAAGATCATTACAGATAAAAGCATCACCATAATTAAGTTCTTCAATAAATTTACTAGCCATTATTTTCCCAGTCCTCCCAAAGTTCCTCTTCTCTCATTTGCTCAATCCTTTTTTTGTTTTCTTTCTTGATTCTAGGAGAATTGTAATTCTCTTCAATTTTTTCTCTTTTATCAAGAAATTTATTCTTAAGATGCTTTCTTCTAAAATCCTTCCTATCCCCGAAATCATCTTTATTTCTATCTATAGCCATGGCCGATCTGAAAACTCCTGATCATTTAGTGTATTGCTACCAACCTACTCATAACTTATATCAAAAATACAGAATTTGTCAAGACGGTAGTTAACTATTTCTAAAAAATCTTGTCTTGACTATCATCAAAAATGCTCTAATATTATGCAGGTCCGGTGATTATAACCTATTACTAATACTTAAATAACTCATTCTTATGAATTCTACACTAGTCACTGGCATATGGGATCTTGGCAGGGACTCTGCATCTGAGGGTTGGAATAGAGGGTTTGATCATTATATTTCAAACTTTACTAAACTGCTAAAGGACTTAAAAGATCATAATCTAGCAATTTTTATAGATCCAAAACATGAAGATTTGGTTTGGTCAATAAGAGATAGGTCTAATACTGTTGTTTACCATCACACAAAAGAACAATTTGGTGGTGGATTTTTTCCATTTTTTGATAAGATCCAAGAAATAAGATCAAAAACTGAGTGGCAAAATCAAGTTGGATGGCTAAAGGATAGTACTCAAGGATCACTAGAATGGTACAACCCTATGGTCATGAGCAAGATGTTTCTCTTGCACAATGCCAAGATATTTAATCCATTTAACAGTAGTCATTATTTTTGGATAGATGGTGGAATAACAAATACTGTTCACCCAGGATACTTTAGCCACGACAATATACTTGAAAAAATAGAAGACATAGCTAAAAAGTTTTTGTTTGTTTGTTTTCCATACGAAAGTCAAACAGAAATCCATGGGTTTAATATCAATGGAATGAAAAAATTTGCTAAATCAGAAACCGTGAATAGAGTTGCTCGTGGAGGATTTTTTGGCGGTCATGTTGACTGCATATCTCCTGCTAATGAATTTTACTACTCTCTATTAAGAGATTCATTAAATGAAGGATATATGGGTACAGAAGAAAGTATCTTTACTTTAATGACTTATCTTCAACCAGAAACATATGAATGCGAATATATAAATGAAGACGGATTACTGGCAACATTCTTTGAAAATGTAAAAAATAATAATACTAAAAAACAAACTATAGCTAAAACAAAACTACACAGAAATAATGATATTCTACTATACATTAATGCTTTTAATTCTCCAGAACAATTACAGATGGTGCTTGATTCTTTTGAAAAATATGACAATAATTTCCTTTCCAAGACTAGAAAAATCTTAATAAACAATTCAACCAAAGAATCATTATTTGAAAAATATAATGAAATTTCAAAGAAATATTCTTTTGAAGAAGTTAGAAAAGGAAACCTTGGTGTTTGTAGAGCAAGACAGTTTGCTGCTGAACATTTTGCAGAATCTAAATCTAAATATATGATGTTTTTTGAAGATGATATGTTAATAGATTTATCTGATTCTTGCTGTCCTTTTGGGTTCAAGAGAAAAGTAAATAATCTATTTGATACTGTTGTTAGAATAATGGATTTAGAAGAATATGACTTTTTAAAATTTAGTTTCAGTGAGTTCTATGGACATAATGGTGAGCAATGGAGCTGGCACAATGTACCACAAGATAAAAGAATAGAATACTTTGGACATTTGAATAAAAAACCCCCAACTAATTTCACAAATATTAAAAGTTTAAATGGTACTCCTTATGTTGAAGGAGAAATTTACTATTGTAACTGGCCTCATATTATAGGTCAGAGAGGTAATAAGTCGATGTTTTTAGATACTACTTGGTCTTATCCATACGAACAGACCTGGATGAGTCATATTTATACATTGAAAAAAGAAGATAAAATTAAACCAGCACTATTATTAGCGAGTCCTATTTTTCACAACAGGGTACATTTTTATGAAGCGCACGAAAGAAAAGAAAACTGATAACACAATATTCATTCAGATAGCCTCATATAGAGATCCTCAACTATTACCAACTATCGAGGACATGCTAGATAAAGCAAAAAATCCTGAAAATTTAAGAATAGGAATATGCTGGCAGCATAATAGTAGTGATACTTGGCAAGATGTTGATAAATATAAAGATGATCCTAGATTCAGGATATTAGATATTCCATATAAGGAATCAAAAGGTGTTTGCTGGGCAAGAAATGCTGTACAAGCATTATATCAGGGTGAAAAATATACATTACAATTAGATAGTCATCATAGATTCAATCAAGATTGGGATAAGACACTAATAGATATGTTAGTTGATTTACAAAAAGATGGTCATAAAAAACCTCTTATAACTTCATATATTCCAAGTTTCGATCCAGATAATGATCCAACAGCTAGAGTACAAGAACCATGGAAAATGAATTTTGATAGGTTCATTCCAGAGGGCGCTGTATTTTTCTTGCCTGCATCATTTGATACTTGGGACGATAAGACAAAACCACTTCCGGGTAGGTTCTATAGTGCTCATTTTGCTTTCTCTGTTGGAGCATTTTGCACAGAAGTTCCTCATGATCCAGAATATTATTTTCATGGTGAAGAAATAAGCATAGCCGTCAGAGCTTACACTCATGGATATGATATATTTCATCCTCACAAAGTGGTTTGCTGGCATGAATATACTAGAAAAGGACGAACAAAACAATGGGATGACGATCCAATGTGGGGTCAAAGAAATACTCATTGTCATTTAAGAAATAGAAAACTATTTGAAATGGATGGAGAAAAAAGAGATATTGATTTTGGTAAATATGGATTTGGAGATGTTCGTTCACTAAGAGATTATGAGAAGTATTCTGGACTATCTTTTTCTAGAAGAGCTATACAAAAAAGAGTTCAAGATCATTATGCTCCACCAGATCCAGAAACTACTAATTTATCAGATGAGGAATTTGATAGCAGACTAATGAGCATTTTTAAACACTGTATAGATATAGGATATGCTCAAGTTCCAGAAGACGATTACGATTTCTGGGCTGTAGCATTTAAAGATAAAGAAGGAAATGATCTATATAGAAAAGATGCAGATAAAGATGAAATAAAAAATATGAAAAATGATCCTGATGGTTATTGTAAAGTTTGGAGAGAATTTCAAACAGACCAAAAACCATCAAGTTGGTTAGTGTGGCCTCACAGTATTAGTAAGGGTTGGGCAGATCCAATAACTGGAAACCTATAATGAAAAAAGTAATTCTTTCATACTGTCATCAACAAGGTTGGGGAGATTCGATGATTAGTATCTTTGATATACTTAATCTTACTGATTTTTTAAGAAAAAAATATAATGATATACATATTACATTAATAATAAATGATATTGAAAATTTTGATATTGAAAATATTTTAGATAAAGTTTTTGATTTGGATTTCTTCAAAAGTTTTTTTGATGAATTTGTAATACAAAAAATATCTTTCTTAAATTTCTATAATCTTGGTTTTTGTACTTTTAATGGTGTTCAATATAATAGAATATATTCAGGAAGAAATGAGGATGTTAAAAATAATACGCCGGGCATATTTGATATGTATGCTGAAAAAAGCGTTTCTCATATTTTTGAATCAAATTCTAAGGACTATAGTTATTTTGTATTTAATGAGATAGAAGATAAACATATCAAAAAATTTCCAATCTTTAATAAAAAAATCATAGATTATGTTAACAATTTTATTTCTAATAATTTTCCAGATGGATTTGAATCGATATGTTATAGATCTAACAATGTTTTTGATGAAAATAAAATTAATCAATTATTAAATAAACTCAATAAAAATAAATCTTATTTTTTAAGTTCTAATTCTTCTATTATAAAAGAAAAAATATCAAAAGAGATACCAAAAACAAAAATGATTAGGGGATTTGATCAATCTTATAATCTTTCTGGATTTTCAAATAATCCATTATCTAAAGAATATGATGCATTCTATTCTATATGCGAACTTTATACTTTAGGACAGAGTAAAAAAATATATTACGAAGGAGAACTTCCTTGGATAAGTTTATTCCTTTGGTATGCTAGAAATATTTGTAAAGTAGAAATAAAATAAATATGCTTAAAATACTATATACAATACTTAGTTGTAATAGATATATAGAAGAAAGATGCATTAGCAGTGAAAACACATGGCTAAAACAAATAAATAAAAATTCCGACTATGTTATATTAACCGCAAACTCAGATAAACCAAAAATATATTCAACAAATACTCCAGATAACTATACTTCCAATGCTTACAAATGGTTATTTTTTTTACAAAACTACGATTTCAAAGACTATCAATGGATTTTTTCTATTGACGATGATAATTTTGTATTTCCAGATAGGCTAGAAAGATATATACATGAAAAAAACTTTGATAATAATAAAAAATTGGCTATTGGACCAAGACACTGTGAATTTACTCCATTAAACGATATTATATTTTGTGGTGGAGGAGGTATACTAATATCTTCAAATGGAATTAGGTCTTTAAAACATTCTTTAATAAATATAGATTCACAGAATCATGATATATACGGTGGTCATGACCAGTTTTTATTCGATATGTTCAAAAAATTAGATTTTGAAATTATAGATGCAAATGAAAATATAATAGATACTAAACCTTTTTTGCCCGATAAATTTAATTGCCCATCAATTAGTGATATTATGAGAGATAAGTGTATTAGTTTACACTATTGTAATTCTGATGATAAAAAACTTCTATATGAAAAATACTATAAATGAAAAAAATATACTTTACAACATTAAGTTTGGGCGAAAATTATACTCGTGATTATGCATGCAACCTTATTGCAGATGTTCTAGACAAAACAAATCACTATTTTGCAGTAACCACTGATTGTCCAGAGACTATAAAGAATAGATTCGGAAATAATAAAAAAATTTTAATAGATACAATAGATAGAAATAATTTTAAAGTAAGAATTCCTATTGGTCAACAAAAATATGCTAGTGATTTTAATTTTAATATGAGATACACATGTTTAACTCAATTATTAGATCTAGAAGACTCTATAGTTATATGGACAGATTGTGATAATTCTTTAGAGTGGTGGGATGAAACTGAGGTTCGTAATTTTTTTGACTTAATGATCTCAGAAGGAAAAACATTTTTAGGTCCTAGAACAGATTATACATGGAAGGCTTTTCTAGATGACTATCTAAGTAGAACTACTAGCGGTATAGAGTATGGAAATTTTTGGCATAAAATATACAATTATGATCTACAAGACAATCCTTATAACGGATGGGAAAAAGCATCTTTGCCAGCTGAATATCTTTTAGTCTTTATGGAGACAGGAGATAAAATGAAAAAGTTTTATAATCAGTTAAAATGGTTTCATGATCATTTAGCAAATAAAGATTGGTCCCATGGAACATGGGCAGAAGGATTTGAGCTGGGAGTTTCAGCACTTGTGGCAGGGTACACTCCATATGATATTGGATGGCATCATCCTATTTTAGCCAGAGCTATTAAAGCTAATGGACATAAAGCCCCAGAAGGTAAACCAAAGCATGGCACAGAGTTTCAATGAGAGTTTATAATGGAAAACAAGCTAACATTTTACTTTCAGCCATCATTTAGCGGTTGGATGCCAACAAGTATTTTCCAAGGATTATATGATTATTATGAATCAATATATGGAAATAGAGTACAGTCCGATAATAATTCTATACAATATAATCATAACGCAGGATGCAAGACCGGCCCTCATCATTTAATTATAGAGAATCCAAATACAAAAAAATATATAGTAGTATCATATTGGGATATGGTATATGAACTTCTTAATGATCATAATGGATGGGATAATAAAAATTGTCTTGGCATATATTCTTCAGTAAATTCTAAAATTTTTGATCAAATTACACCATCGTCTTATTGCTGCTATAATATAGCAATTGAGAGAGAAATAGACCTTACAGATAAACAAATACTGAATAAACCTAATAATGAATTGTTATTTAGAGGCTATTTACATGGCCACAGATTTTTCTTAAAAAACTTATCTTTTATGACAGATAAAAGGATACCATTTAATGAATATGTACAAGAAATATACTCTCATAAAATTGGTTTGAGTTTAAATGGTGCTGCTGAGATATGTAACAGAGATATGGAGATACTTGGTGTTGGTTCAGTATTATTAAGGCCAAAATTAGAACAAACAGAATTTCATAACGACCTGATACCAGATACTCATTATGTTTCTTTTGATTTGGTAGAAGATAGCAAACTACAAGAAGAAATAATATTAGAAAAATATAATCAGATATTAAAAGATAAGGAATACATGCTATACATTGCCAAAAATGGACTAGATTGGTATAATAAAAATGGTTCGAGAGCTGCAAATATTGAAATACTAACAAAGATTATTAAGATAAAAGAATTATTATGACTACTACGCAAAATAAAATAAATAAAGCACTACTAGACTTTAAGGTAGATAAAAAATATTGGAAATATGATAATCTAACAGGTCAAGACTATGATGACTTTAGATCCAAACCCGCTCCATTCATAAAAAAAACTATAGAGATAGCTAATATTTTAGGACTTAAAACCGTAATAGAAATAGGATCTACTAGAATTTCTTCTAGTCAAAAATGTATTGATTATTTTGATTCTATTAATATAGATGCATATAAATCTCCTCCATGTTGTTGCGATGGTCATGCAACTTTTTTTTGGGCAAGAGCTGGTTTTGATGTTTATACTGTCGATATTGATACAAATTGTATAAATGGAGTAAATTGGTGTTATTCAAACATATCTCAAAATCTTCCAGATAATTTACATATTAATATACCAAAAGATGGAATAGAGTTCTTACAGTCTTTTGATGGTAGAATAGATATCTTGTATCTTGATGGATGGGATAAAGGAACCCCTAATTTTGCAGAAAATCATCTTAGCGCATTCCTATCGGCAAAAAATAAACTATCAGATATCCATTTAATTCTTATTGACGATACTGATTTTGATACAGATACTGGTGGTAAAGATAAATTATTATCTCCACATCTAATATCAGAAGGATATTCTTTATTGTTTAATGGTAGACAAACTTTATTCATTAATAGGCTATAATATGAATCAAATAATCGTAACATTAACTACTGTTCCTAATAGACTTTTAGAAAAGCAAGATCATATGGGGGCAAGACATGGTATAAAAACATTACTTGAACAGTCATGGCAATCGTACTCTGTTCACTTAAATGTCCCTAATACATATAATGTAACTGGCGAGTCTATATCAATACCAGACTGGTTATTAGAATACCAAAATAAATATCCTCATTTAGAAATTTATCGTACTGATGATTATGGTCCTATAACTAAAATTCTACCAACTCTTGAAAGAGTAACAGATCCAAATGCAATAATTATTACTGCAGATGATGACCTATACTATATGGACGGAATGATTTCAGCTCATGTACAGCATAGAAATAGGTACCCAAATTATGCCATAGGATTTGCTGGACTATCAGCGATAGACGGAACATGCCATTTTTGCACAACTATAAAACAAGACACTAGAGTTAAAATATTAGAAGGATATAAAAGTGTTTCTTATATGAGACACTTTTTTGATTTAGATGAATTAAAGTTAAATTTTGTTGGTAAGAGCTGGAATGACGACCTAGTTTTATCTGCATATATGGGATTTAAAAATATTCCTAAAATAGTAATAGCTCATAGTCACGATGATGACTTTAGTCCAAGAGTAGAATCATTTCCTGTTATTGGACACACTCCAATAGAGCGTGGTGGATGTCATGAATTTAGAAATTCTGAAGAACATCAAAAAATATCAGAACCTAACGTAAATGAATTCTATAAATCTGGATATTTAGAAAGATAATTTAAAAATACTAGTTGACTTCAAATGAAATCACACTATGATGAATAAGTGGCTAATCTTACAACTATGGTGAATATTATGCGTTTGGGATTTATTTTAACGTTTGCTTTTATTCTTTTTTATACTAGTGATACCAAAGCTCAGTTTCCTTCTCAACAGCCTATGAGTAATATGAGCGGTTTAAACATGGCTTTTGGCTGTGGTTTTATGAATAATTTTGGTGGTGGAACTCCAAATGGAAATATGATGCTAGGTAGTGCCGCTGCCACTATGGCCCAAGGATCTTACGTACTAGATCAGTCCCAAGCTAATATAAATAATCAGACTGTTGAATCAATGTATTATGATAATAGGCTAAAAAAAACAAGAACATTTTTTGAAAATAGACAAATCAATAGTTATTATAGGGATATTGAAGAGTGGCAAAAAAATACTCGTAAAGAGTTTAGGAATGCTGGTATGTATGATAGAGAAGCTATTGAATATATCTATAGTATATCTAAACCCTAGAGAACAGGATATAATATTCCATATCCTTGATATTTTTTAATTCCAGCATATCTAGGATCAGCTAAATTTTTTGCTTTCTTTTTGAATACACTCACATAATCTTCTGATCTTTTTAACATAGTTCCTATTGCTGAGTATTCTATTTGTCTAGCATGACTTAGTAGTAATGCTGCACATCCTACAGCAAATGGTGTGCTCATACTAGTTCCACTCATTAGAGCATACTTATTTCCTGGCACACAACTTAATATTTCATGTCCTGGTGCTAGAAAATCAAGAGTCTCCCCACTGCATGTAAAATTAGTACGACAAAGATTTTTATCTATAGCGCCTATTGCTATAGTATGATCATATTTAGCTGGATACATTATATCCACTTGTTCTCCAGAATTCCCAGCTGCACAAAAAATTATAGACCCTTTATTAGAAGCATATTTTATAGCTCTCTCAAGGGGCTCCGAAGCTTGTGGACTACCTAAACTCATAGAGATAAAATCAGCGTCATTATCTGCTGCCCAAACTATTGCTTCTACTATTAATTCCAATCTACCTTGACCATCATCATTAAGAGCTTTAATAGGAATTATTTTTGCTTTTGGTGCTACTCCAACCATACCAACTTGGTTATCTTCTGCTGCTATTGTTCCCGCTGTATGTGTTCCATGACCATTTCTATCTTGAGGATCTTTTCCAGGCTCAACGAAGTTCCTACCCTGCAATAAATTATTTTTAATGTCTGGATGATTTAAATCACAGCCAGTATCTATTACTGCAACTTTAACTCCTTCTCCTTTAGATAATTTCCATTGATTCTCAATATTAAATTTTTTAATTTCCCATCCAGAAAATTGTGCAATATCTGGCCCAAGACCATGAATATCTTCTCTTATGTATGGTAATAATCCACAGTCATTTTTCTTTTTTCTTAACATCATTTTCTCCCATAGTATTATTAATCCAGTCAATATATAAACTAATTCTAGTATGGCAACTTTCATCTCCATAAGTAGAGTCTGGTTTTCCATCATATCCTAAAACTGAAGAATTTATTCCTGCTAATTTTCCATCTATAAATAATCCGCCACCACTATCTCCACTACATATTAAATATTCTAGTTCTGTAACTTTTTCATTTTTTCTAGAAGGAGAACATATTAATACTTTTTTATCTGTTCTATCTATGAAATTTGATCCACCTCTTATTTTTCCGTCTGATATTTTAACTCCAGTATTAAAATTACCTGTTAATCCCCATCCTGCTATTGAACAAATTTTTCCAACCTCATCTTGTTTTTCATACAATGGAGGGTAGAATCCTATTTCTATTGGGTCTGGAGCATATCCTATAGCTATGTCTGATTCTCCAAAAACATTAGTATCATATTTTGGATTTATAAAAACTTTGGATATCTTGTATTTTTTATCTTTTATATTTACCGTCCAACTGTGGCAGTTTTCTACCACATGAGCAGCGGTTATAATCCAATGAGGATTAATAACAACAGCTGATCCACAAGATATTCCTCTGCCATCAAGACAACATAATTTAACTACATGATTAAATTTTTCCCCATACTCCACGTATTTAGAATCAAGAGTATCTGGATCAATTGTTCCAGCAAAAGACACAGTAGAATATAGAAGAATGCCCATGATTAAAGTGAGTATTTTCATTAATAACTCCTTCGGGCAAAGATAAGGAATAAATATTAGGGTCTATTTTTAACCTTATTTAAATACACCGCACTATCTTCTATGACCATTTTATTATAACTTTTGAAATTCATTAAATGACCAAATAAAAGATGACATGGACTAGAACATAATGTAACAAGATTGGATGGATCTAGTTCCAATTCGGGATTTATATGCACTGGAATTTTATGATGAACTTCCAGCTTAGTGTCCCTCCCGCAAGCTATACAATATGGATTGTTCTTTATATGGTTTTTTCTTACAGTTTGCCATCTTGGCGATCTAACAGCATATCTGAGTTTATTCAGAAAGTTAAACACTCATAATACCTTTGCTGCAATTAAGCATCCTTTTGCTACCGCATGTAAGGGGTCTGCGGCGTGCTTGACACTCTTAATAATTAGAGGAAAACCATTTTCTTCAAGTTTTTTAGCGAATAGTTCTATGTATCCTTTTGCCTGAGAAGTACCACCGGCCACAACCACAGTTAATGGGTCTTTAAACTTTGGTAGTGACTTATGATCTGTGAGAGCAGCACTCAATTGTTTGGTAGTATAATCTATTAGCCTCTCATAGTAAGCCGAAACTGCACCTAGAATAGGATTATCGTTTGGTTCACCGATAGTAAAACCACCATTTTCTTTCTCTGCTTGAACAACACTATCTGCTTCTCCAGTAGCAACAGCACTCATCCTATCAATCCAGTCACCACTTTTTGTTGTACTAAATACTACAGTAGGTTCGCCATTTAGCATTACGCAAACATTAGTCATCCCGGCACCACAACTGACAGCAATGCCAGTATAATCAGTATTCTCTAATTCAGCATAACATAAAGCTTCAGCTTCATTAATTGCTCTAGCGGCATACCCACATTCACCCAAAATAGTCTTGACTACATCTTCATGATATCCAACATCAAAATCCTCATCTTCTTGATCAACTGGTTGTGCAGGAACGCAGAATACTAGCTTCTCATTAGGCTCTGAGGCTTGCCCTGCGACCTCTTTTAAAATAAAAGCAAGTACACGCTTGGCATCTTTTTCTTTAGCCGAAACGACTCCCTTGTACATGGGTCTTTTTGCAGTATCATTTCTTTCGATAGCTTTTTCTATTGCGTCTTTTCCTAATAGTATGAATGATCCATCAGTGTCTTTAATGAAAACTTTTCCCGCTAATCCTTTTTCAATCATCTTTGTAGCTACTGGAGTTGTTGGTTTGATAATATAAAATGCGTCCCTAAATTCCTTATATAGCACACTACCTTTAGCAGCATCTCTTGATAAAACGATATAACTTGTTCCAACGTCAAGACCACAACTCATGATTCACCTCTTCATATTTTTAAGCTTATTTATAGAATTACTTATATCCTCAGTTGATTCTTTGACATCCCCTAGATTATCGTATTTTTTTTCTAGATTATCCGTTCTTATTTCTGTTACAAATTTTGCATCATCTATTACTATCTTCTTTTTAATTTCTTCTTTATTATTGTCAAAAAAACTACTAGGCTTATTCAGACTGACAGTATTAGATACACCATAGGAGCTTTGCTTGCCAAGAAAATAGCCTATTAAAAATAAACACACCCCTATTGCTAGGAGTGTGATTGAGAAGAGAATTATTGTTGGAGTATTTATTGTTAGTGATATTTCATTCATTTTTATATGAGCCTATAACCCTTCCCTTTTGAGTTCTTACAACAAAACCTTTTCTAACAAGATAAGGCTCAATGCTATTCTCAATTGTTTCTATAGCGATACCTGTCAATGATGAAATACTTTTAAGACCCAAAGCAGAACCCTTATTCTTTAATAGCACTGTCAAATACATCTTATCATACACGTCCAGACCATCCTTATCAATTCCTTGGTTAACAAAAATATCATTAACACTAAGAATTCTATCAGTATAATAAGCAACACAATTTTTGTACCATTGTAGTCTACCATTCAAAATTCTTGGTGTTCCTTTGCTTCTTTTAGCTATTTCCAAAAGGTCATCATCACTAATCATTAGTCCGAGCTTTTCAGCGTTTAACCTTGCTAGTTTAGCTAGTTCAGTCTCACTATAAAACGATAAATGCTCTTTAATTTGGAATCTATCATAGAATGGTTGACTTAGAGAACCACCACTAGTTGTTGCCCCTACGATTGTAAACATAGGAAGTTCAATAGTTTCTGGCTTTTCCTTATCTTGTTCGTCCTTCACTGTGATATTCAAAACAAAATCTTCCATCACAGGATACAAAAACTCTTCAACTATTTTTGGAAGTCTATGAATTTCATCAATAAACAAAACTGATCTTGGTTCCATTCCCATGATATATGGTAGAATATTTTTAATACTACGGATTGCTGCTCCGTTGACGGTATAGAGGTTCACACCCATCTCTGTTGCTATAGCACTAGCTATGGTGGTCTTTCCTAGCCCCGGTGGGCCGTCTATTAAAACATGAGGCATCACACCAGCAGAGTTTTTACAGCCCGCTACGATGATGCCTAGTCTGGTCACAACTTCTGACTGACCAGTAATTTCACTAAAACGAGTAGGTCGAATTGCATTAGCCATTTTTTCCTCCAAAGTCAAATATTACCATTTTAACCAATTTTATACAATCTGCATTTTTATCAATAGAATAAGCTTTTCTAATTAACTGTTCAGCTTCTTCTTTATCAAATCCATAAGGAATTAAAGTTTCACAACAGCGATTCAAAATTTCAGGACTTATTTCGTTATTATCTTTTGATATCGTCTTTTCTTTTTTCTTCTTGTATACTATCTTAATAGATTCTACTGGTTTTGGTTTTAAAACGCTTTCACAATCACACACTATGACAAAGTGTTCGCATCTTGTTTGTTTTAAAGTTACCCAATAATCACTAGAACAATTCGGACAAGTATACTTAAAACTTCCATCAATCTCAGTCGGTCTCAGGTTTTTTATTTTGCTTACTATCATCTTCGTCTTTCACCCAAAAGATAAAATCATTTTGATCAGTATCGAACGCACTATCCAACACGCCTTTGTTCACCAATGTATTGAGAATATTGCTAACCATTCTACTATTAAGATCTTCTATAATTGATTGAAGTATCTCATCATTTAGACAGTATCTAGTTTGTTTAGTCTTTCTGTTTATCTGTTTCTTAGCATGATTCCTTATGATTATTACTGATTCGTCATGAGTTAATGTTTCATCCATCTCTGATAATTCTTCTTTTGTTAGCGTTGCCAACGAAGAAGATAGTGGATCATCAGCCATCTCATTAGCTACCCCAAAAAACTTAAAGACCAAAGACCTAGCATGATCAACAAAATCATCGAAGTCATTTATAAAAAACCACTGCTCATTATTGTGATTCATGACACTAGGGTTTCTCCTTCATATTTTGGAATTTCTGTCCACCTGAGTTTAACAGAAAAGTCTGGTTTGTAAACGGTCACTGTCCTACCGCTTTTATTGTCTATTTCGATTATCTTTTCTGCTATAACCCTATCTTCATTTAGAGTTTTTTCTATGTATGAAATAGCTTCAAACATATCATCACATCTCATGTTAAATTCTGATCTATTGAATTTTATATCAAAGTATGTAGTCATTTTTTCTTATTAAGCTCTGTTTGACAGTTGTTGTGTTTGTCTACAAAAGTTCTCTCAAAACCAAGTTCTGCTAATATTGGCATCTTATAAAATGTAATTGTGAATCTTACATTATTTTCATCATCTGTCATTTTTGTCCACTCTACTCTGCGTGCTTTGCTCATATGAGTAGCTAAATCGTAAGCAATGTATGGTGTTTCAGTAAATGAACTAAAAAACATTGCTAAATATAAAAATGCTGCTGGTAACATCCTTGTCCCCTAATTTAGAATATCGAACAGTCCCTCATAGTAATTTGGCTGTTGTAAAAAGTGAACAGCATTTGACACTAAGTGATTTCTATACTCAGTATCCAGCTTATTATGAACAAAATATTTTGTTTTATAGACTGGTTCTTTATAATGATTGTTCCCCAAATACAGAGAGTTTTTGAAGTTCCCTGATTTGGAGAAGTAATCATTCACAGGTAACGAACCTTTATCAAATCCAGGCCCAACATACCATACATTAGAAGGATATTCAACTATATCATTTAGAGCTTCATACAGCATTTTACCCCAAGCATCCCAAGCATCGGGATCAAACTTGAAATAGTTTTTATGCTGACTCTCTAAATTGTCCTGACTATTATCTTCATAGTCATCATCGTCATAATTGTAGTTTTCATCTTCTTGGGGCATGGAATTACCTATAGCTATATCTATTTTGAGAAGTTACATTCTTACGATTGCGTCCTCTACGACCCTTAAATCCTAATCTTCTTATGACATTACAAATTGTTTGCCAACTAAGATAGTACTTATTTCCATAAAACGTATTCTTTTGAAAATAATAGTAAAGATCTCTTGCTGATCCTAGCTCACTCATCAATTCAATAAACTTCTTCTTGGCTTCTTCATCATCTAACAAAAACTGCAAAAGCTTATTAGTAGGTCTACCCTGTCTACCCATTTGTTTTCTCCTTATGTTGTTGTGTCAAAGGGTATGGAGTCTCCAATACCCCTGACACTAAACCCTCACCCTATACAAAACTTGTCACTAATTTGAGAAGCAAGGTCTTTAGCAGAGTTAGATAGGAATCTATTGTTGCTAAAGTAGAGCGGCGTTGAGACTTGATTAAGGAACTCCACGACCGTTTTTAAAAGCTTGGTCTGCTGACCGTCCAGACTCATATCTTCGTCCTCTACGGGCATCCTATCGTCTACCAGAGCATCCTCATCTTGGATGGGTTGAACTGGCATTGGATCACCATAAGCCTTTTGAAAAACTGTACTCTTAGCATGATCATAAACAGCCTTACAATAATCTGGACTACTATTATTATAGTTCTCAGAATTTGAAACTCGCATTTTATTGAGAATTTCTGTGGCAACATTAACTGATACTGGAACTCCAGTAATATCAGACTGCTTGTATGCCTTGGCATAACCCTTATACCATTCATCACTGCACTTATCAGCAATGATCTGCAAGGTAGCTGGTTGACCAGTAAGAGCAGACTTTAGATCAGCAACATTAATCGGTTGACCAGTGCTGCCGTTAAGCAGACTTGTGAAGTATGGGGCTTTCTTTTCCCACTCTTTACGCCACCAAGTATAAGGAACACGATAAATTTGATTAGCCTTGATAGCTCTTGGATCACCACCAAAGTAATTTACCAGTTTCTTCTGTAGTCCATTCCAGAAAGTCTGGTTAGAACCAACAATGTTTCTTGAAGCATCATCAAAAATCCAGTAGCACTGATAGCCATTGCGAGTATCGACAACCCAACTTGGCTTAACAGGAAAACTGTTGATCTTATTTAGAAATTCCTTCTTCTTTTGCATTACAATACTAGGCTTAAAGTAACTGCCTTGATCATCTCGCCCAGCATCCATATCACAGAAACAACTGGTGAATTGCTTGATAGCGTAAACCTTACGACCACCATTCACATAAAAATATGAATCGGAATGATTATTAATATTTGCTTCAAGCATCTCATTAATATCATTAGTATGACTCATACTGCTAATCTTCTTACGAGGATTACCATTATAGATAAAGATATGGTTCTGATTGAATGAATTCAAAAATCTTTGTCTATTCTGAGCATAACCATTAGCATGAACATTGTTGTCTTTATCAAACGGGTTGAAACCAATATTGTCGCTAAACATTTGTTTTCCTTTTTCCAACTTCCTATCTACAATTTTGATATTGGGACAGTAAACACTACCATCAAAAGCAATATCTAAAAAAGATGGTAACGGAATCGAACCGTTATTGTATTATAGTAGAAACTATATAGGTACTATCTTACAAGTTCCAAACACCATCTTAGCTTTTTACTTATAGAAACCGTTGCTCCCATCTTCATCATCCATCTCATCTTCTTCGTCACTATCAAGATCGTCCTCATCTTCATCTTCATCATCAAACTGATCCCAATAGTTCTCATCATAATCATTCAGATAATCATCCTCATCATCTTCGTAATCATCTTCACTGAAATTGGCCTTGTAAAGAGGCTTG